>X369_Koala__coassemble_121_pt1 | contig 18374 bp, 12 predicted proteins | sample X369_Koala__metabat2_high_PE_004 | metagenome-assembled genome bin X369_Koala | reverse complement strand
GTGGAGTGGCATGTCGGTCATTGTCTTCCCCATGCACTGGACCTTCCAGACCGCCGGTGGTGCTTTCGGTATGGCCAATCCCAATAGCGATAAGTATTACAACGATGCTACCTTTAACGTCGTTTATGTCGATAGTCATGACTACGGACCCGATCAGGACACGCGTTTCAGCGGTTCTGCCGATCAGTGGGCCGAGAATATGGACTTGATGTTCACCTATCGTGGTATTCCTTGTATCTATTATGGTTCGGAAGTGCAGTTCCAGGCCGGTAAGGTTTGTGATAACGGCACCAATACCGCTCTTTCCAACACGGGTCGCGCCTACTTCGGCGGATATATGACGGGTTCGGTTACGGCTACCGATTTTGGCCAGTATACGGCTACCGGCAACGCCCAGCAGACGCTGAATGCTCCGCTGGCCGTCCATCTGCGTCGTCTGAACGCCATTCGTCAGGCTATTCCCGCCCTCCGTAAGGGTCAGTATAGTAAGGACGGTTGCTCGGGTAACCTCTGCTTCAAGCGCCGCTATACCAACGGTTCGGACGATAGTTTTGTTTTGGTCACCATCTCGGGCAACGCGACCTTCTCGGGTCTGCCCGCAGGAACATATGTCGATGCCATCACCGGGGATAGCAAGACTATTGCTGCCGGTGGCTCACTGACCACTTCGGGCTGCTCCACGCAGGGTAACATGCGCGTGTACGTATTAAATGGAACGGGACAGATTGGTAGTGACGAGTATTACCTCTATGGCTCGTCTCGCCCCGCTAAGCCTACGCCCTCATGGGATGGCAATCAGATGGCAACAACTACCGACCCGGGCTTCCCCGGTGGCGGAAGTGGTCCTGTAGAGCCTGAAGAGGCGATTGCTCCGGCTATCTACCCGAACCGACTCTGCGCCTTCTTTAATAGCACCGGCACACAGATTACCAGCGGCGTAAAGGCACACCTCTGGGGCGGTGCAGCCAGTACGACTTGGCCCGGAGTGGCTGCTACTTATATCGGCAACAGCATCTGGCGCGTGGTCGTTCCTTGCGAGCAGGGTACGCCGACGAAGATTATTTGGTCTGCTAATGGCCATAATCAGACGGCCGATCTCAACTACACCGCCAACGGTATGTGGAACGGTGCTACGCTTGATAGCGTCGTAACCCGTCTCGCGACGGATACCCTGCCGGATTGTGGCACCGAACCGGAACCCGAACCGCAGCCCACAGGCGCTTGCCGCATCTACTATGCGGGTAATTTCAGCGCTCCCTATATCTGGGCTTGGAATGCCGGCCCGGTGAACCTGTTCTCGAACTGGCCGGGAGAAGCCATGACTCGCGCTGGAGACTCTACCTATAATAATCTGCCGCTGTGGTACTACGAATTCCACGACCAGCGTCCTGCCTATTGCATCTTCTCGAACACAAGTAGCGGAAGCAACCAGACGGCCGATCTGACGGTACCTGACTGTGGAGCTATCTATAGTGGTAATGCTTGGGTTAATCCGACAACGGCGATAGAGGTAACCCTCGATCAAATGGAGGCCCGTACCAATACCGGTAAGATTATCATCAATGGCCGTGTCTACCTCATCCGTGACGGTCAGTTGTACGATATAATGGGAAGAAAAGTGGAACTGTAGTACGAAGCCGAAACGCACCGCTACGAAAACGAAAACAAGAAAAGAGGTCACCCAAATGGGTGACCTCTTTTGGTTGCGGAGGATGGAATCGAACCAACGACCTTCAGGTTATGAGCCTGACGAGCTACCTCTGCTCTACTCCGCGAAAGCGAGTGCAAATTTACACTTTTTTTTTGACATATGCAAATTTTTAAGTAAAAAAATGCAAAAAAAATGCAAAAAATTTGCAAATTTCATTTATTTTTTGTATATTTGCACGCTATTTTGCGAATTAACGTCGAAAAATATCATTAAATAATAAAACAACTATGCAAAACAAAGGATTGATTCGGTTTATGGCGGTGTGCCTTGCGCTGGTATGCTGCTTCTACCTGTCCTTTTCCCTCGTGACCCGTCATTTTGACCAGAAGGCCGAGGAGTATGGCGGTGGAGACCAAGTGAAAACGCAACTTTATCTCGATTCTATCGCATCCGAGAAGGTGTACTTCGGTTATACCCTCAAGGAGTGCCGCGAGAAGGAGGTTAACCTCGGCCTGGACTTGAAGGGCGGTATGAGTGTGACGATGGAGGTATCCGTTCCGGATATTCTTCGCTCGCTCAGCGGCTACAATACCAGCGAGACCTTCAACCACGCCATCGCCCTGGCGCAAGAGAAGCAGAAGAGCAGTGGCGCTGACTTCGTAGACCTGTTCGTTGAGTCCTATCAGGAGGTAGATACCCTGGGCGGCGGCAAACTGGCTAACGTATTCGCAACCCACGATTTGCGTGATAAGATTACCCTGAACACTCCCAACGAGGAGGTTATCAAGGTCATTCGTGAGCAGGTGAATGACGCTATCAGCAACTCATTCAATGTACTGCGTAGCCGTATCGACCGCTTCGGCGTCGTACAGCCCAATGTGCAAGACCTGGGTGCTGGACGAATCCTGATTGAGATGCCGGGTATCAAGGAACCCGAGCGTGTTCGTAAGTTCCTGCAGGGATCGGCTAACTTGGAGTTCTGGGAGACCTACGAGATTGCTGACCTGCGCAACGCGCTGACCCAAATCAATAACGAGACCATGCAGATGGCTGAGGCCGATTCGACGAAGGATCTGTCCAGTCTGTTCTATCTGCTCAGCGGCCGTCAGGTCAACCAACTGCTGGCACAGGCCGGTCCGGTTGTCGGTACGGCACTATATGCTGATACGGCTGCCATCAACGCTATCTTTGCATCGCCGACCGCTAAGTCCGTTCTGCCGCGCGACCTGCGCCTGAAGTGGACCGTGAAGGCAAAGGATGATGCCGGACTGCTGTTTGACCTGGTTGCGCTCAAGGCGCAACGTGACGGACGCCCCAGCCTGGAGGGCGACGTGGTATCGGATGCCAATATTGATTTCGATCAACTCACCGGCCGTGCCAATGTGTCCATGGAGATGAACGCCGAGGGCGCCAAGACCTGGCAGCGCATTACCGGTGCCAATATCGGTCACTGCGTAGCGATTGTGCTGGACGACTACGTTTACTCGTATCCTGTCGTACAGAGTGAGATCGCCGGCGGCCGCAGTCAGATTACGGGTAACTTCACTGTGGATGAGGCCAAGGACCTGGCGAACACCCTCAAGTGCGGTAAGATGCCCGCTCCGGCCCGTATTATCCAAGAGGATGTGGTGGGTCCGAGTCTGGGTCAAGAGGCAATTACTGCCGGCTTGTGGAGCTTCGCAATCGGTTTCTGCCTGATTCTGATTTACATGATTTTCTACTACGGCTTCGTTCCCGGTCTGATTGCCGACCTGGCGTTGTTGCTCAATGTCTTCCTGTTGGTAGGCGTTCTGGCTAGTTTCAGTGCCGTGCTTACCTTGCCTGGTATTGCCGGTATTGTACTAACGATGGGTTGCGCCGTCGACGGAAACGTGCTTATCTACGAGCGTATCCGCGAGGAGATGAAGCAGGGCAAGGATATGCGTAAGGCCATCGTCGATGGTTATAAGGGGGCTATCTCGGCCATCATCGATGCGAACGTGACTTCCTTCCTGACGGGTGCTATTCTGGCTTACTTTGGAACGGGTCCCATCAAGGGCTTTGCTGTAACGTACATGATTGGTATCGTTACCTCCTTCCTCACGGCCGTGTTCATCACCCGTCTGCTCTTGGACGACTACGCCAAGCGCGAGAGTGCTAAGGAACTGAGCTTCACCACGCCGATCACGAAGAACTTCCTGCAGAATACTCACTTCAATTTTGTTGGGTTCCGCAAGGTGGCCTACATCTTCTCGGGTATCATCGTTTGCCTGTGCCTGCTGGGTCTGGAACCCCATGTATTCGGTAAACTAAACTTGGGTATCGACTTCTCGGGTGGTCGCAACTATGTCGTTCGTTTCGACAAGCAGGTGAACCCCCACGAGATTGAGTCGACCCTGACGGATGTATTCAGTGCCCAGAACCCTGATGGCGAGAACCTGACAGTTCGTGTCATTGCCTTCGGTACGGAGGGTGACCAGGTACGTGTTTCGACGAACTATCGCATCCACGATAACAGCGAGACCCTGGACGACGAGATTGAGGCACTGCTCTACGAGGGCTGCAAGGGATATAACAACACCCCGATTACGAAGGAGGAGTTCTGCACCACGGCGGATAATGCCGAGGTGGGTATTATGCAGAGTCAGAAGGTGGGTCCGTCTATCGCAGACGATATCACTACTTCGGCCTTCTGGGCCGTGCTCGCTGCACTGCTGGGTATCTTCGCCTATATCCTGATTCGTTTCCGCAACTGGGCCTATAGCTTCGGTGGTGTGCTGGCGCTGGCACACGATACGATTATCGTACTGGGTCTATACGCGCTGCTGTGGAAGATTATGCCTTTCTCGATGGAAATCGACCAGAGCTTCGTGGCGGCTATCCTGACCGTAATTGGTTATTCCATCAACGATACCGTGGTCATCTTCGACCGTATCCGCGAATACAACACCCTGTACGCCAAGCGCGACCGTGCACAGAATATCAACGATGCGCTGAACCATACGCTGAGCCGTACGTTCTCGACCTCCATGTCGACCTTCGTGGTATTGCTCGCTATCTTCTGCCTCGGTGGAGAGAGCATCCAGGGCTTCGTGTTCGCACTGCTCATTGGTGTGATTGTCGGTACTTATTCGTCCGTATTCGTTGCTGCTCCGGTAGCTTATGATATCCAGCGCCTGCGCGCACAGCGTAAGGAACGCAAGGAGCAGGAAATCAAAAAGTAAAAGATGAACGATTTTCTTCGATTCGCCACTTCGCGTGGCATGAATTCGATGCACGTTGCAGAGGCTATGAAGGCCTCTGCTTCGTACATCAGCCCTACCATCCTGGAGGAGCGTCAGCTGAACGTCAGCCAGATGGATGTTTTCTCCCGTCTTATGATGGACCGCATCATCTTTCTCGGTACTGAGGTGGATGATTATACGGCCAATGTCATTCAGGCTCAGTTACTATACCTCGACTCTGCCGATCCCGATAAGGATATTCATGTCTATATCAATACCCCGGGCGGTTCGGTATATGCCGGACTGGGTATCTATGATACGATGCAGTTCATCAAGAGTCGTGTAGCGACTATATGTACCGGTATGGCCGCTTCGATGGGAGCCGTACTTCTGGTAGCTGGCGAGAAGGGTATGCGTGCTGCGCTGCCCCATAGCCGCGTGATGATTCACCAGCCTCTGGGCGGAATCCAGGGCCAGGCTTCGGATATCGAGATTACCGCGCGAGAGATTCTCAAACTAAAGGATGAACTCTACCAGATTATCTCCGATGGCAGTGGTCAGAGCATGGAGCGTATCCGTCAGGACGCTGACCGAGACTATTGGATGACCGCCAACGAGGCATTGGAGTACGGCATGATTGACCGCATTTATACCAAGAAGTAATGGCTCGAACAACCCGTAATAATGAACTCTGTTCCTTCTGCGGCAGGAGGATGAAGAACCTCTTCTACTCGCAGTTCGGAGACGGTATCTGCATCTGTGACGAATGTATCGACAACGGTTACCAGTTGGTACAGCAGATGCGTCGCAATCAGGAGATTATCGGTCCGAATGGCCTGACGTTGGCAGACCTTCCCCGTCCGCAGCAGATTAAGGAGTTCCTCGACCAATATGTCATTGGTCAGGAGGAAGCCAAGCGATATCTGAGCGTCGCGGTCTACAACCACTATAAGCGTGTGCTCAATATCGGTTGCGCACAAGAGGTGGAGATTGAGAAGTCCAACGTCATCCTCGTTGGCGCAACCGGAACAGGAAAGACGCTCTTGGCTAGAACGATTGCGAAGATGCTGAAGGTGCCTTTTACGATTGTGGACGCAACGGTATTGACCGAAGCGGGATATGTAGGAGAGGATGTGGAGAGCATCCTGACCCGCTTGCTCGAGGAGTGCGCGTATGACGTCAAGAAAGCGGAGCAGGGAATCGTCTTTATCGATGAGATTGATAAGATTTCTCGCAAGAGCGATAACCCCAGCATCACTCGCGATGTCAGTGGCGAAGGCGTGCAGCAGGCGCTGCTCAAACTGCTGGAGGGCAGCGAGGTCAGTGTTCCGCCTAAGGGAGGCAGAAAGCATCCCGAGGCCGAGTTCATCAAGGTCAACACCCAGAATATACTCTTCATCTGCGGTGGCGCTTTCGATGGTATCGAACGTAAGATTGCTCAACGACTCAATACACAGACGGTCGGATTTGACGCGCAGGCGCAACGCGCGCGCGTAGATAATAAGGACTTGCTGCAATATGTGGCCCCACAGGATCTGAAGAGTTTTGGACTCATTCCGGAGATCATCGGCCGTCTGCCTATCCTCACATATCTCGAACCTCTCGATCGTACCGCCCTTCGTCGTATTCTCACGGAACCGAAAAATGCAATTGTTAAGCAATACCAAGCACTTCTGAAGATGGATGGCGCAGAACTGACTTTCGACAACGATGCCCTCGACTATATCGTGGATAAAGCTGTAGAGTATAAGTTAGGAGCCCGCGGACTGCGTGCTTTGGCCGAGTCGGTGATGATTGACATTATGTATAATCCCCCCAAGGGAAAAATCGTTGTTACAAAGGAACTGGCCGAGAGACAGATTGAGAAAAGCAATGTGATAAAAATGAAAAATCAAGAGTAAAAAGAAGTTGATTTTTAATAATCACCCGATAAAATGGAAAAAAGTGTAGAAAAATCGCACTTTTTTCTATTTTTATTTGCATATATCAAAAAAAAAGTGTAAATTTGCATCGTTTTTTGAAAACCAACATCATTTTATATAGGTTTATGGCTAATATTCGGTTTAAGAGTTTGGAACTCGCATGGGCGCACACGCCTCTGGACATTAAGGTTGAGAATCCTCATATTCTCGACAAGTTTGCTGATCACGTTTTCACGAAGGATGCGATGAAGCAGTACATCTCTGCCTCTGTTCTCAGTCAGTTCTACGATGCACTGGAGGAGAATCGTCCCCTTTCTCGCGATCTGGCCGATAGTGTGGCGATTGGTATGAAGCGCTGGGCAATGGAGCTCGGCGCAACGCACTATACTCACTGGTTCCAACCTTTGACGGGAGGCACCGCTGAGAAGCACGATATGTTCCTTGGCTGCGACTTCAAGGAAAATAAGTGGGTCGAGGAGTTCAGTGGTAGCGAGCTCTACCAGCAGGAGCCGGACGCTTCCTCCTTCCCCTCCGGAGGTATTCGCAACACTTTTGAGGCGCGTGGTTATAGCGCCTGGGATCCGACCAGTCCTGCCTTTGTGGTGGGTGACACCCTCTGTATCCCGACGATATTCGTGGCCTATACGGGTGAGGCGCTCGACTATAAGACACCTTTGCTTCGTTCGCTTACCGCGCTCGATAAGGCCGCAACAGCCGTCTGCGGTTACTTCGACCGCAATGTGCGTCACGTCCATTCGAACCTCGGCTGGGAGCAGGAGTACTTCCTGGTGGATGAAGCGCTCTATAACGCCCGCCCTGATTTGGTGATGACCGGACGTACGCTGGTGGGACATTATGCCAGCAAGTCACAGCAGCTCGATGACCACTACTTCGGTGCTATCCCGGGACGTGTTCTTGCCTTCATGACCGAACTGGAGATTGAGGCACAGAAACTGGGTATCCCCGTTAAGACCCGCCATAATGAGGTGGCTCCCGGCCAGTTCGAACTGGCTCCTATCTTTGAGGAGTGCAACCTGGCTAACGATCATAACCTGCTGCTCATGTCGCTCATGGAGCGGCTGGCCCATAAGCACCACTTCCGCGTGCTATTGCACGAAAAGCCTTTTGCGGGCGTGAACGGCTCCGGCAAGCACTGCAACTGGTCTATGTCTACCAATACGGGCGTCAACCTACTGGCACCGGGTAAGAACCCCTATGCGAACCTCCAGTTCGTGACCTTCCTGGTGAACGTTATGATGGCCGTCCAGAAGCATAACGGACTGCTCAAGGCTAGTATCATCTCCGCTACGAACGCCCATCGTCTGGGCGCGAACGAGGCACCTCCTGCTATCATATCTATCTTCCTGGGTTCGCAGATTACCAACGCACTCAACGAGATTGAGAACGCCAGCGCGGATACAGCTATCGTCATGAATGCCAAGAAGGAGATGAAGTTGGGCGTGGGTACTATCCCTGAGATTCTCGTGGATAACACGGACCGCAACCGTACTTCGCCCTTCGCCTTCACGGGCAACCGATTCGAGTTTCGCGCTGTCGGCTCGTCGGCCAACTGTGCCGCAGCTATGCTGGCGCTGAACGCCTGTGTGGCGGAGCAGTTGCTGCTCTTTAAGGAAGAGGTCGATACCTTGCTTGAGAAGGGCGAAGCAAAGGAGCGCGCCTTGTTCTCAGTCATCAAGTCGTACCTCAAGGCCTGCAAACCCATCCGTTTTGATGGCAATGGCTATAGCGATAACTGGAAGGACGAAGCCCTCAAGCGCGGATTGGACTGCGAGACATCGGTGCCCCTGATTATCGACCGCTATCTGGAGCCGGGGTCGGTTCGCATGTTCCAGCATAGTCAGGTGCTCAGCGAAGCCGAACTTCGCAGTCGTTGCGAAGTCAAGTGGGAGACCTATTGCGCGAAACTCCAGATCGAGTCCCGCACCCTGACGGACCTCGTGCTCAGTCATGTCCTGCCGGCCGCCAAGCATTACCGCACAATTTTGGATAAGGAGTATGATGCCGACGAGATCAAGAAAATGAACGAGCATATCACCGAAGTGAAGACCCTGGTAGACCAAATGGACGACTTGCGCCATAAGGCCAACCGCACTATCGATGTTCGCGAGCGGGCACTGCTGTATCAGGATAAGATTGTGCCCCTCATGGAGTCTATCCGCAAGCATGCCGATTCCCTTGAACTACTCACAGACGACGAGAGTTGGACGCTTCCCAAATACCGCGAACTGCTCTTTATCCACTAAGCATGAAGCCGAAGTATATATTCGTGACGGGAGGTGTGGTTTCCTCGCTGGGCAAGGGAATCATCTCCTCGTCCATCGGCAAACTGCTGCAGGCCCGCGGCTATCGGATAACAATCCAGAAATTCGACCCCTATATCAATATCGACCCCGGAACCCTCAATCCCTACGAGCATGGCGAATGCTACGTGACGGTCGATGGGTTTGAGACAGATCTGGACTTGGGCCACTACGAGCGCTTTACCGGAATCCGTACTACCCGCGAGAACAGTATCACAACAGGCCGAATCTTCCAAACCGTCATCGACAAGGAGCGTCGTGGCGATTACCTGGGTAAAACCATCCAAATTGTTCCGCATATCACGGATGAAATCAAGCGTCGAATGCTCCGCGTAAGTGATGCTGAGGACTACGATTTCATCATCACCGAAGTTGGTGGCACCATCGGCGATATTGAATCTGCACCTTATATGGAGGCGATTCGACAACTGCGGTGGAAGTTGGGGCATGATGCGGTCAATATCCACCTGACTTACGTCCCGTACCTTAAGGCAGCGGGGGAACTCAAGACCAAGCCAACCCAGCATAGCGTAAAGGAACTGCAGTCGATGGGTATCCAGCCGGATATCCTCGTACTCCGTACCGAGAAGCACCTGGAGCGACCGCTGATGGATAAGGTGGCGATGTTCTGCAACGTGGATGCCGACTGCGTGATTCAGTCCGAAGATCTTCCATCTATCTACGAGGTGCCCGTCAATATGCTTAAGCAGCATTTAGATGAAGCGATACTAAAGAAGATGGGCATAGCGGCGGATGGTGAGCCGAAGTTAGACGCCTGGCTTGATTTCCTGGATCGAATGCACCACTTGACACACGCGGTAAATATCGCGTTGGTCGGGAAATACGATCTGCAGGACGCGTATAAGTCGATTCGCGAAGCGTTGACGCAGGCGGGTATCTACCACTCGACGAAAGTGAATATCCAGTTCGTGAATAGCGAGAAGATCACGCGCGAGAATATCGGGAAGCTACTGACCGACTGCGCAGGAATCGTGATCTGCCCGGGATTCGGCCAGCGTGGAATCGAGGGAAAGATTATCGCAGCGGAATACGGTCGAACGCATCAGGTTCCGACCTTCGGCATTTGCCTTGGTATGCAGATGATGGTGATTGAATTTGCACGTAATGTCCTTGGTCTTACGGATGCGAATAGTCGCGAGATGGACGAGCAGACGCCCCATAATGTCATCGACATCATGGAGAACCAGAAGAATTTGAGCCAAATGGGTGGAACGATGCGTCTGGGCGCCTATCCGTGCGAGGTGAAGCCGGACAGTCTGGCGGCCATAGCCTACGGCACCACGCATATCAGCGAACGGCACCGGCATCGCTACGAGTTTAATAATGATTATCTTTCGGACTATGAGACGCATGGCATGATGGCTTCTGGTATCAACCCGGACGCCCACCTGGTGGAGATAGTCGAGATTCCTTCGCACCCGTGGTATATCGGTACCCAGTTCCACCCGGAGTACTCCTCTACTGTCCAGAATCCACACCCGCTCTTTATGTCTTTTATACAAGCATGCCTATGACACTCAACTTTACCAAAATGCAGGGTGCCGGGAACGATTATATCTATATCGATGCTCTACGTGAAGAATCTCCTGTTCGCAACATAACGAACGATGAACTGAGTAAACTTGCCATTCGGCTCAGCAGCCGCCATTTCGGTGTCGGTGCTGACGGACTTGTGCTCATTCTTCCCTCCTCGGTTGCCAATGCCCGTATGCGGATCTTCAACGCCGACGGTTCGGAAGCGGAGATGTGCGGTAATGCCACCCGGTGTATAGGTCTGTACCTCCATCGCTATCACTATCCGACGGCGGAGGAACTCAGTCTCGAGACCCGGGACGGAATCAAGTATATCCATATAGAGGATGATGGACTGATTACGGTCTATATGGGTCAGGAGATTGGCAATCCACACGCCGTGAATTTTGTGGACCAAATCACGGACGATATGGTGCTTGTCGATGGTCCTCGTATCGAACACGACCCGAAATACCCCAACCGCACGAATGTTGAGTTTGTCCAGGTTCTCGACCGGCATTCGGTTCGCATGCGCGTCTGGGAGCGGGGTAGTGGAGAAACACTGGCCTGTGGAACGGGGGCTTGTGCTGTTGCGCAGGAAGCCATTCGCCAGGGACTTTGCGAATCTCCGATCTCGGTGCACCTGCCCGGAGGAGACCTCACTATTGCCATCCACGAAGACGGTCGGATCTTCATGACCGGACCTGCCGAAATCGTATTTTCCGGACAAATAGAAATCTAATCGTTATGCATATTAATACCAACTTCCGTCAATTGCGGCCTAGTTATCTCTTTACCGAGATTGTTAATCGCACCCGCGCCTACCAGGCGTCGCATCCCGATGCCCAAATCCTTCGGATGGGTGTGGGGGATGCGCGAGGCCCCATGGCGCCATCTGTTATTGCTGCGCTCCATGCCGCCGTGGAGGAACAGAACTCCGTGGACCACTTCCACGGTTATGGCCTCGAGAACGGCGAGGAATGGCTCCGCGAGCGGATCGCCGAGGTCGAATACAAAATGCACGACATCCCCATGACCATCGATGAGGTCTTCATCTCCGATGGCGCGGGAAGCGATATCGGAAACGTAAGCGACCTATTCACCGCGGATAACCATGTGGCCATCACCGACCCCGTCTATCCCGCTTACTACGATAGTAGCGTGATGGCCGGTCGACGTATCTTGCTGCTGCCTGCGACGGCGGAGAACGGTTTTGCACCGATGCCGGAAGAGAACAGCGATCCGTACGACATCATATTCTTGTGCTCGCCGGGTAATCCGACAGGTACCGCCCTGACCAAGACGCAGCTGCAGGTATGGGTCGATTATGCCAATCGCCACGGTAGCATTATCCTTTTCGACGGGGCCTACGAGGCCTATATCGGTGATAGCGATGTGCCGCATTCCATCTATGAGATTGCCGGGGCACGTACGTGTGCTATCGAGATTCGCTCGTTCTCAAAGATGGCGGGCTTCACCGGCGTGCGCTGCGGCTATACCGTGGTGCCAAAGGAACTGGAGCGTGACGGACTTAGTCTGAACGCCCTTTGGCTACGTCGTCAGTGCACCAAATTCAACGGTGCCAGCATCCTCAGCCAACGTGGCGCGATGGCGGTGCTGACAGATGAGGGAAAAAAGGAAGTGATGGCGCGTGTGGGCGAATACAAGCAGAATGCGAGCCTGCTTAAACAGGCGCTACAGGCGCAAGGCATCACCGTATACGGCGCGGACAATAGTCCGTATGTCTGGTTCCGCGTCCCCGATGGATATACCAGTTGGTCCTACTTCGACTATCTGCTAGACCACTACCATATCGTCTCTACGCCCGGTTCGGGATTCGGTCCTTCGGGCGAGGGGTATATCCGCCTCACAGGGTTCGGTACGCCTGAGAGTACGCAGCTGGCCATCGAACGATTACAAAACAAGGGCGCTCTCCGGTAGGAGGACGCCCTTGTTCGGACATATTGGGTGTATTACTTGACCAGTGCCATCGTATCGCTGGCTATCATCAACTCCTCATCTGTGGGGATAACAACTACCTTAACCTTGCTGTCCGGTGTGGAAATCAGGGCTTCCTTGCCGCGGATGGTGGCATTGAGGGCCTTGTCAATCTTGACGCCCATGAATTCCATGTTCTCGCAGACCGCCTCACGCATGCTGGTCTGGTTCTCACCTACACCGGCCGTGAAGACGATGACATCTGCGCCACCCATGGCGGCCGCAAAGGCACCGACGTACTTTTTGATCTTGTAGTTATACATCTCCTGGGCGAGAATGGCACGCTTGTTGCCTGCTTTCGCTGCGGCTTCTAGGTCACGCATATCGCTGCCTACGCCGGAGATGCCCGCAACACCGCTCTTCTTGTTCAGGTAGTTCGACATCTCGTCGGGGTTCAGTCCCAGTTTTTTCTCCAGGTACGTGATCGCACCGCCATCGACATCGCCACTTCTTGTGCCCATCATCACGCCCTCTAGCGGAGTCAGACCCATCGTCGTATCCAGGCACTTGCCGTTCATGACAGCCGCCAAACTCGCGCCGTTACCGATATGGCAAGTTACGATTCGGGTCTTGTTGTAATCCAGTCCCAGGAACTCGCAAGCGCGAGCGCTGACATAGCGGTGACTGGTTCCGTGGAAGCCGTAGCGACGAACGCTGTACTTCTCGTACACCTCGTACGGCAGGGCGTACATGTAGCTGTATTGGGGCATCGTCTGGTGGAAGGCGGTGTCGAATACACCTACTTGCGGCAGACCCGGCATCACTTCCTCTACCGCTGCAATACCCTTCAGGTTCGCGGGGTTGTGGAGCGGAGCTAGGTCGCTGACCTCCTGGATGGTCTTAATCACTTCGGGCGTGATCAGTACGCTATTCGCGAACTTCTCACCGCCATGTACGATGCGGTGACCTACGGCGTCTACTTCCTTCAGGCTCTTGATGACTCCGATTTCCGGGTCGGTCAGAAGACTGAAGATGAAGCGTACACCCTCGGTGTGCTCGGGCATATCATGCATGATCTGCTTCTTTTCGCCGTTGGCGAGTTTTACCTTGACGAACGCTCCGTCCAGTCCGACGCGCTCAGCACCACCGGAGGTCATCACCTCCTTGGTGTCCATATTGTATAGGGCATACTTGATCGACGAGCTGCCACAGTTTAGAACTAAAATCTTCATAATTTTACTTCTTTATGGATTTACAAATTAGCAAATTTACAAATAGGCAAATTTGCAATTACTTCATGGCCTGGTTGGCAGTGATGATGACCATCTGGACGATGTCCTGCACCTTGCAGCCGCGGCTCAGGTCGTTCACCGGAGCAGCAATGCCCTGAAGGATAGGACCAACGGCATCCGCACCACTGAAGCGCTCCACCAGTTTGTAGCCGATATTGCCGGCTTGCAGGTCGGGGAAGACCAGTACATTCGCCTTGCCGGCAACGGGACTCCCCGGAGCTTTCTTCTGGCCTACCGACTCCACGAGCGCGGCATCGGCCTGCAACTCGCCGTCGATGTTCAGGTTCGGGGCCAGTTCCTTCGCCATAGCTAGAGCCTGGGTGACCTTATCCACATTCTCGTGCTTGGCGCTGCCCTTGGTGCTGAAACTCAACATGGCTACACGCGGCTCGATACCCGCTAGGTTGCGAGCGGTGTCGGCTGTTGAAACGGCAATCTGTGCCAACTCCTCAGCGGTCGGATTCGGATTCACAGCGCAGTCGGCAAATACCAAGAATCCGTTCTCGCCCAGCTGCTTGGCCGGAGTGAACATAAGGAATGCGCCGCTGACGATCTTGCAGCCCGGCTTGGTCTTTAGAATCTGGAAGGCCGGACGAATTGTATCCGCCGTGGTACCGCGTGCACCGGCCAGCTCGCCGTCTGCATCGCCCGCCTTGATCATCAGGCAACCGAGATAGAGGGGATCCTGTGCTTTGAGTTTCGCCTCGTCTTCTGTCATGCCTTTGTTCTTGCGCAGCTCGTACAGCAACGCCGCATATTTGGCCATCCTTTCGTCCGTCTTGGGGTTGAACAGTTCGGCCTCGTCTATGTGACTGAAGCCCTTCTCGGCCGCCATCTTGCGGATGACAACCGGATCTCCGATTAGGGTGAGTTTGGCGATTTTTTTCTCCAGGATAATGTTTGCGGCCTCCAGGGTACGGGGTTCATCTCCCTCCGGGAGGACAATGCGCTGCGGATTTTGCTGGGCGCGCTCCAGCATCTTCTGTAAGATGTCCATGGTTATAAATTTAGTTATTTGTTATTGTTTTTGTCAAAATAGTTATGTCGAATCATCCAGTCCGATAGCGTCAATGCTTCCTCTGGACGAATGTTGCGTTCCGCGGTCGAGTCCAGCAGGTTGATGCCGAATCCGCGCCATCCGCCTCGGATGCCCATGTCGTTCACAATGGTAGTATACACATCCATCTGATAGGCATCTTCTATGTAACGGCTCTCGTGGATATTGGGCGAGGACATGATGAGAATGCATTTGCCTCGCTTCTCGTCTTTCGGGAATATATTATGATCGCTTGTGAAGATGATTCGTGCGTCCTTCATGCATTCTGCCGTATCCGCCCATGCCAGGAATCGACCTATCTGCCTGTCGGCGAATGCGCAGCAGTTCAGGTAGCGCTTGTCGCAAGCGGTATATTCGTCTCCTACCGTTACCTGATTCGTGTGCTGACGATAGGGATTGTGGGTCGATATCGTATATACACCGAAGAATGTCGGTGTGTCCGCCCGCATGATTTGGGCCTGTAGCTCTTCGAGCAGCAGACTGTCGTTGCAGTGGAATATGTTCTGAGGCAAGATGTGGTATTCGTCATACCCGTACTGCTTGGCGGTCTCTTGCCAATTCCAATACTTGTCCTTCGAGTTCACCAGTACCCCTTTGGGATAAATCTGTACATAGCTCGGCCGCGGATCCTCCGGATGGGTCATAGCTGCCACGCCATAGCGCATGGGGAGCAATCCGGATTGGATAATCAGCTGACCATCTCCACTCACTCCATGCCGTTTTTGACACTCCAGTTGGTGCACGTATAGACACGGATGCGTATCCATGTACCTCAGCAGGTAGGTGCAGACACTGTCTCCGTTGGTGCAGCGGGCATCCAGCGCCCAACTCTCCCAACTCTCGCCTAGCAGCAGCACCGTATGCCCCGTCGGCATGGGTTGTATGCTGTCCTTCGGCAGGTCTATCTGCTGCAATATCTGCTTATCGCGATCGGTCAGCCGGTGCGGAATATCGAGAATCAGCATCCAGATCAATATCCCAATCCACCCTGCCGTTAGGGCGATGTTGACATAGCGACGCGCATGTTCCGATATCTTTACATATAGGGTGACAAAGATTCCCCATACCGCAAACATAATCAGGTACGCGTACCAATAGGGCGCCATTACTTCGCCTACGGTACTCTCAAATCCATGTAGGTTCCCTACGATGATAATCTCATGCCACGTGGCATGGACGTTGTTTTGCGTGGAGTAGGTGAAGTCCACCACTACATACGCTAGTGCCAGAAATGATAATACGAGTTGTACCCAACTCTTTTTACCCCACTTCACAGCCATTTTTAACCTCCTTACTAGTAGTTGTTACGATTAATCGCCCGTCTGCACCGACGGCGCTTAGTATCATTCCCTGACTCTCGATGCCCATCATCTTTCTGGGCGCGAAATTCGCTACGTACAGCACTTGCTTGCCGACCAACTCTTCGGGGTTGGGATAACTCTGGGCAATGCCGGAACAGATTGTTCGTCCGCCCATGCCGTCGTCTAGTTTAAAGCACAGCAACTTATCGCTCTTCTTGACCTTCTCGCAGCTTAGCACCGTCGCTACGCGGATGTCGAGACCTTCGAATTGCTCAAAGGGAATGGCCGCTTTCACCGGTGCCGGCTTCCACTGCTGCAGTGCTTCCTGTTTGGCCTTCTCCTCGTTCTCGACCTTGATACGCGCCAGTCGATCCAGCTGCGCCTGAATGGCGCTGTCCTCTATCTTCTCGAACAGCAGCTCCACCTTCCCCAGCGCGTGTCCGGCGGGCAGTTGGTCGATGCTGCCCAGCGTCTCCCAGTCCAGTTTTTCAATGTTCAGCATCCTGCGCAACTTCTCGGACGAGAAGGGTAGGAAGGGCTCGAAGGCAATGGCTAGGTTGGCTGCTATCTGTAAGCTCAGGTTGAGGATGGTCCCCGTCCTGCCCATGTCGGTCTTGACTAACTTCCAGGGCTCCATGTCGGCCAGGTACTTATTGCCGATGCGGGCCAGGTTCATGGCCTCCTTCTGGGCGTCACGGAACTTAAAGTTCTCTATCAAGCTCTCTACGCGACTCTTCACTTCCGCGAACTCCGCCATGGCGGCCTTGTCGTCTGCGCTTAGCTCGCCGCGTTGCGGCACACGTCCCTCGAAGTACTTCTGGGTCAGCACAAGCGCACGATTGACGAAGTTCCCATAGATGGCCACCAGCTCGTTGTTGTTCCGCGCCTGGAAGTCACTCCACGTGAAATCGTTATCCTTGGTCTCCGGTGCATTCGCTGTCAGCACGTAGCGCAGCACGTCTTGCTTGCCCGGGAAATCGTCCAGGTATTCGTTCAGCCATACTGCCCAGTTGCGACTGGTGGAGATCTTGTCCCCCTCCAGGTTCAGGAACTCATTGCTCGGTACGTTGTCCGGCAGGATGTAACTGCCGTCCGCCTTCAGCATCGACGGGAAGACAATGCAGTGGAAGACGATATTGTCCTTGCCAATAAAGTGGATAAGCCGGGTGGACGAATCTTTCCACCAGGTCTCCCACTTGCCCCACTTCTCGGGCTGGGCATCGCATAGCTCCTTCGTGTTGCTGATATACCCGATGGGGGCGTCAAACCATACGTACAGCACCTTTCCTTCCGCTCCCTCTACCGGAACGGGAATGCCCCAGTCCAGGTCGCGCGTCACCGCACGGGGCTTCAGACCACCGTCCAGCCAACTCTTGCACTGCCCGTACACATTCGGCCTCCATTCCTTATGCTCCTCTAGAATCCACTTCTCTAGCCAATTCTGGTATTGGTCCAGCGGCAGGTACCAGTGACTCGTCGCCCGCTTGGTTAGCGGATTGCCGTTGACCGCGTTATAGGGGTTAATCAACTCGTCCGGACTGAGGGTCGCGCCGCATTTCTCACACTGGTCGCCATAGGCGCCCTGCGCGTGGCAGTGCGGACACTCGCCGCGGATGTTGCGGTCCGTCAGGAATTCGTGGGTCTCTTCGTCATAGAACTGCTCCGAGCTCTGCTGAATGAACTTGCCGTTGTCGTATAGCTTGCGGAAATAGTCGCTCGCGAACTGACAATGGATGGCGCTCGTCGTGCGGCTGTATACATCGAAACTGATGCCGAAACGCTCGAAGGAACTCTTAATCAACTCGTGATACCGATCCACCACCTGTTGCACCGTGATGCCCTCCTTGCGTGCGCGGATAGTAACCGGCACACCATGCTCGTCACTGCCGCCTACGAAGAGCACTTCGCGTCCGCGCAGACGCAGATATCGTACGTAGATATCGGCCGGAACATATACGCCCGCCAGGTGACCGATATGGACTGGACCATTGGCGTACGGAAGGGCCGAAGTAACGAGAGTTCGCTTAAAATCCATAAAAAATAGTGTTTTTTGAAACTTTTTGCCGAAAAAGTTTGTTTATGTCGTTTTTTTTTGTATCTTTGTCGTGAATTTCGGCTCATGTACCGATTTGGATGCAAATATACAAAAAAAAATC
>X369_Koala__coassemble_120_pt1 | contig 18413 bp, 20 predicted proteins | sample X369_Koala__metabat2_high_PE_004 | metagenome-assembled genome bin X369_Koala | reverse complement strand
GTCATGATGAGCGCACCCATCAGTCGGGTCGAAACGCCCCAGGAGGTCGCCCAGACGGATTCGTATTTATTCTCGCGGCTGAGGAACGTGACGTCGAAAGACTTGGCGAAGTTCTGACCCAGGAAGTGCGACGTACCGGCCTGCAGGGCCTTACCGTCCTGCATCATCGCTTCGATGCAGTAGGTGTTGAGGGCTCCCGCGAACCGTTCATTGGGCGACTTGACGCCCTTGATAACCGGTACAGCCATGATGTTCTCCACGAAGTCGGCGTATACATCCAGCATCTCCCGGGCATTGGCTTCGGCCTCCTCGGCGGTAGCGAAGGCACAGTGACCTTCCTGCCAGAGGAACTCGGCCGTGCGGAGGAACAGACGTGTGCGCATCTCCCAACGCATGACGTTGCACCACTGGTTGCAGAGGATAGGCAGGTCGCGGTAGGAGGAAATCCAGTTCTTATAGGTGGACCAGATGATGGTCTCCGACGTGGGACGGATGATGAGTTCTTCCTCCAGTTTGGCGTCCTCATCGACGACGACACCCTTTCCGTTCGGGTCGTTCTTGAGGCGGTGGTGGGTGACGACGGCGCACTCCTTGGCGAATCCCTCTACGTGCTCGGCTTCGCGGCTGAGGAATGACTTCGGGATCAGCAGCGGGAAGTAGGCATTCTGCACACCCTTCTCCTTGAACCGGGCATCCAGTCCTGCCTGGATCTTCTCCCAAATTGCGTAGCCATACGGCTTGATGACCATACATCCGCGAACGGCGGACTGCTCCGCCAAATCGGCTTTGACCACCAGTTCGTTATACCACTTGCTGTAGTCTTCCGAACGAGGTGTCAGTTTCTGAAAATTTGCCATTGTATTGTATATTTGCTAATTTGCTTATTTGCCTATTTGCCTATTTGTTTAGTTCGCTACGCGTTAGGATGGAGGAATCGCCGTAGCTGAGGAAACGAAAACCGTTGTCCATCGCGTAGTGGTAGATGTCCTTCCAATACTCATGTCCGTCTGCTGCGCGACCGACGAAGGCGGATACGAGCAGGAGGAGCGTGGACTTGGGCTGGTGGAAGTTCGTAATCAGTTGGTCCACCATCCGGAATTGGTATCCCGGTTCAATCATCACCGCTGTGGAGGCGTGCAAAGCCGTGGCTCCGGTCTTGTCGAGGTGGTCTATCAGCCGTTGCAACGATTCCGCACTTGAGAGGGTGTGCGGTCGATTGTAGGGTTCGAATTGCTCCACGTGTTCGCCGAGGCTTTCCCCCAAGTAATAGAGTGACTCCAGGGTGCGCATGGAGGTCGTTCCGACGGCAACTATATGTCCAATATTATCGCGCAGGTCCACCAGCGATTGACGTGAGACGGAAATGAACTCCGTATGCATGGGGTGGAGGTTCGCGTCTTCGGTCTTGACGGGCTGGAAGGTGCCGGCACCGACGTGAAGGGTCACTTCCGTCATCTTCACTCCGTCTTGACGCAGCCCGTCCAGCACTTCGGTAGTAAAATGCAGCCCTGCTGTGGGAGCGGCGACGGAGCCCTCGATGCGGCTGTAGACGGTCTGGTAGGTGGTTTTATCGCTCTCCTCCGTCTCGCGATTGAGATAAGGAGGGATGGGCAACTGTCCCATGAGTTCCAGCACTTCGCCAAAGCTGCGGCTTGGGTCGTCCCAACTAAACCGCACCTCGTGGGTGTTCCCTAATGTAGCAACATGTTCAGCGCTGAGTGTGACGGACTTGCCGTCTGCAGCGGTCGCGGTCATCGTCAAGACACCGGATTTCCACTTTTTCAGGTTCCCCACCATACACCGCCAGGTGCAGCCTTCGGTCGAACCCAGTGACAGTTGGTAGTCGTTGGGGTGGAGCGGGTCGAGACAGAACACCTCGATTCGGGCACCGGTTCCTTTATGGAACACCAGTCGTGCCTGAATGACGCGGGTGTTGTTGTACACGAGCAGACTTCCCGGTCGGAGATGCCGTCCAATGTGGAAGAACTTATCTTCGGCTATCGCGCCCGCGTCGAAAACCAGCAGTTTGCTTTGGTCGCGACGAGCGAGGGGATACTTGGCGATTCGCTCGTCGGGCAGGGGATAGTTGTACTCGCTTATCAGAATGGGTTCCATGTTGTTCTCTGCGCTTATTTCTATCATCTCCATGTTCTCTGGGATGCTCCGTCACATATTCTTTCCGCTCGCCTTCGAAGAGCTCGTAGCAGTTGTAGAGACAATCGAGCTCACCGTTCATGAGGTGGAGTTTTTCGGTTGGTTTGAGGCCAATTGCCTTAAGGGCGTCTTCATTGCTGGAGATAATCCACGCTGTCGAGCCTGTGAAGTGGTGCTTGAGGGCGGTGCCCATCGCCCGGTAGAGAGGGATGATAGCATCGTCGTATCTCCCTTCTGCCTCCGATTTGCTTACGATTTGCTTACGATATGCGTTCGGCGTGAGTCGCTGACCATAGGGAGGATTGATGACGACGAGTCCCTTGTACTCGCCCTGCATTTCTTCGAGACGAATCTGCTTGACAGCGATGTATTTGTCAAGCGAAGCGGAGTGGACGTTCTTTTGAGACGCTTGTACGGCGTAGTAAGAAGCATCACTTAGGTAAATCTGATGCCCGAACGGTTTATCTTCCGAATCGTCGTTGTAGATGTCGGACCAGAGTTCCGCATCGAAATCCGGCCATTTCTCGAAGGCGAAGGACTTGCGGAATATTCCCGGCGCGATATTGAGGGCAATCAGGGCGGCCTCAATGCCAATCGTACCCGACCCGCACATGGGGTCGTACAGGTCGCTTTGGCCCCGCCAACCGGCGAGGAGCAGCATTCCTGCCGCGAGGGCTTCGCTAAGCGGTGCTTCCGTCTCCGTGACGCGGTATCCGCGTTTATGGAGCGACTCGCCGGACGAGTCCAGCGAAAGGGTCACTTGCTCGGCGGCAATGTGGACTTTGAGATAGAGATCGGGATTAGTCAGTTGGACGGAAGGCCGATGCCCGGTCTTTTCGTTCCAGAAATCGGCGATAGCGTCCTTGACGCGATAGGTCACGTAGTGCGAGTGGCGGAAGGTCTCCGAATAGACCGTGGCGTCGATTAGGAAACTGGTCTTGTTCGTCATGAACAGACTCCAGTCGATAGCCTTCGCCTGCTCATACACGGCATCCGCATCCTTGGCGTGGAAGGAGGCGATGGGTACGAGTACACGTGTAGCAGTACGAAGCCAGAGGTTGGCCTTGTATAGGACTCGCTTATCGCCCGTGAAACTAACTGCCCGCCTTCCGACTTGGATGTTGTTAGCACCAATAGCGAGTAGTTCATCGGCGAGGACGGACTCAAGACCCTTGAAGGTCTTGGCCGTCATCTCGAATTCTTGCATGGATTACTGCTTAACGCGCTCGCAGTAGCTGCCATCGCGGGTGTCGACGCGAATCATCTCGCCCTCGTTGATGAAGAGCGGAACACGCACCTTGGCACCGGTCTCGACCGTAGCGTCCTTGAGGCTGTTGGTCGCGGTATCGCCCTTGATACCCGGCTCGGTGTAGCTCACGAGCAGCTCTACCTTAGCGGGCAGTTCGGCAAAGAGGACGGTGTCGGTCGAAGCGTCGCTCACCACGTCCACCACAAATCCTTCCTTTAGGAAGTCCACACCGGTAATCAGGTCGTGAGCAATGGGGATCTGCTCGTAGGTCTCCTGGTTCATGAACATATAGTCGTCTCCATCCTTGTAGAGATACTGATGCGGACGACGCTCTACGCGAACATCCTCCAGCTTCTCGCTGATATCGAAGCGGCGATCGAGTACACGACCATCTACGACGTTCTTCATCTTGACGCGCATGAAGGTGTTACCCTTACCGGGCTTCACGTGCAGGAAATCGATAACGAAATACAATTGGTTGTCCAGACGGATGCAGGTACCCATCTTGATGTCTTGGCTGTTAATCATACTATTGAATTGTTAATTTGTTAATTTGCGAATTTGTAAATTTGTGCAAATATACGAAAAATATTTCAAATTTGCAAGTGTTTCTTTATTTTTCTAAATAAAAACCACTTTTTATCCCCTTCTCTTGGCGCGGATATAGAGGTAATCGGTGATGCCGATGAACACAAAGTTCGGCAGCCAGGCGGCCATGAAGGCAGACATCAGTCCATTGACGGCAAAGGTCGTGCTGACTGTCGAGAAGAGGATGTATCCGGCCGCCAGCACAATACCGATTCCCAGGTTTTTCCCCATGCCTCCTCGTATTCGCTTGGACGACATGGTTACTCCCAGCAGCGTCATAATGAATGCCCCAAGCGCCGAGGCCCAGCGCTTGTGGTACTGTGTCTGGAAGGCTGTCACGTCGCCCCCCCGTTCCCGCTGTCGGTCTATATAGTCGCTCAGTTCGGTGTTCGTCATCATCTCGGCGTCCTGCGATGCGTAGAACAACTCGTTAGGGCGTAGTGGCAGGTCGAGGTCTAGCCTATCGCCCTGGTTCAGTGTCTCGCGCAGTCCGTTGAATTCGCGTAGTGTGTAGTTCTCCATCTGCCAGTGATCCCCCTCGATGTGTCGGATGCGGTCGGCGGTGATTCGGCGCTTAAGGCTCTTGCCTTCGAAGTTCTCCAGACTGGCACGGTAGCCGATACCGTTATCCAACTGGAATGTCTCCATATACAGCACCTCATTGGGCAGAACCTGTACTTGCAGGTTTCGACCATTGCTGTGACTGAAGTGCTGAACATATTTGTCGGTGAATATCAGCAGTTTCTTGCTGGCCGGTGGAATGACATATCCCGCCATGAAGAATATCGCAACGGATAGTAATCCTGCGCAGACCAGGTAGGGGCGCAGTAATCGCCAGTAAGAGATGCCGCTGGCCATCATCGCAATAATCTCGCTATCTCCTGCCATCTTCGATGTGAACACAATCACGGAGATGAAGATGAACAGTGTGGCGAACATGTTGAGGTAGTACGGGATAAAGTTGATGTAGTAGTCCCAGAATATCTCTGACCATGTCAACTGGTGCTCGAAGAAGTTATCCATCTTTTCCGTCATGTCGAACACGATAGCAATCGACATGACGAGCAGGATGGAGAAGAAGAATGTCCCGAGGTACTTCTTCGTAATATACCAGTCTATTTTTGTATATATCGGCTTCACTTATTTGCCTATTTGCTTATTTGCTTTTTGCAATTTTACAAGCGTTGCTGTAGGATGGGGATTATTCCGTCCTTCCAGTGTTTATAGTCTCCTGCCAGGATATGCTGTCTTGCTTCTCGCACCAGGTCCAGGTAGAAGCAGAGGTTATGGATGGACAGGATTTGCAGGCCGAGCATCTCCTCCGCGTGAATCAGGTGTCTCACGTATGCGCGGGTATAAATATGGTCTACGTGACTGGTGCCCGTCGGATCGAGTTCGGTGAAATCGTCTTCCCACTTGAGGTTACGCATGTTCATGACACCTTGTCGGGTGAAGATCATCCCGTTTCGTCCATTGCGTGTGGGCATCACGCAGTCGAACATATCGACGCCGCGCTCAATGCCTTCGAGGATATTCCACGGCGTTCCGACCCCCATCAGGTAGCGGGGTTTGTCGGCAGGAAGGATCTCGTTCACCACCTCGATCATCTCGTACATCTTCTCCGTCGGTTCACCCACCGCCAGACCTCCTATCGCGTACCCATCGCGGTCGAGCTCCGTCAGCCGCTTGGCTGCTTCGCGTCTCAGTTCGGGATAGACGCAGCCCTGTACGATGGGGAAGAGATGCTGTCGGTAGCCGTATAGGTCTTCGGTGCTGTCAAACTGCTTGATGCACCGGTCCAGCCAGCGATTGGTGCGCTCCAGCGACTGCTTGGCGTAATTGTAATCGGCCTGCCCGGGGCAACATTCGTCAAAGGCCATCACGATATCCGCGCCAATCTGCCGCTCGATATCCATTACGTTCTCGGGTGTGAAGAACAGCTTCCGTCCATCGATATGACTGGAGAAACGCACGCCCTCTTCGCTCATCTTGCGAAGGTCGGTCAGACTGAACACCTGGTATCCGCCGGAGTCCGTGAGGATAGGCCGTGTCCAACCCTCAAAGCGGTGCAATCCACCAGCACGGTTCAGGATGGCTGTGCCCGGACGAAGATAGAGATGGTAGGTATTGCCCAGGATAATCTGAGCCCGAACCTCGTCCTCCAAGGTCTGCCGATCCACGCCCTTGACAGTTCCCACCGTGCCTACGGGCATAAAGATGGGCGTAAGGATGTCGCCGTGATCCGTATGGATTACGCCGGCACGAGCCGCACTTGCGGGGTCGGTATGTTCGAGTTGAAAGAACATCTAGGGAATGACAATGCTGGGCTTAAAACTCTTGGCCTCCTCGGGTGTGAGGAGTGCGTAGGCCATGATAATCACGGTGTCTCCCACCGCCATCAGGTGTGCTGCTGCACCATTCATACAGATGCATTTGCTTCCGGCCCGACCGGGGATGACGTAGGTCTCCAGCCGATTGCCATTCGTCACGTCCACTACCTGCACCCGCTCGCCGGGGTAGATATTGGCGGCCTTGATCCAGTCTTCGTCAATCGTAATCGAGCCTACGTAGTCCAGATTCGCCTCGGTTACCTTTACGCGATGAATCTTCGATTTCAGTATATTGAGCAACATACGTTGTAGTTTGAATTTACAATCCGAACCGCAAAATTACAAAAAAAAATTGAAATATCCAAATTTTTTCCCATTTATTTGCAAATTCCGATTTTTTTTTGTATCTTTGCACAAATTATCACCCCGCGCGACTTATGACCCTATTAGATCAATTGACATTTTCCTGCAAGCGCCTTCGGCATTACCTGCTCGCCTGGAATACCCGTGGAGAAGGAATCCATAGTCCCTATCTGTTTGACCTCGTTCGTCACGCCCTGCATGATGAGGGCAGTTTCTACTGCTGGGAACGGCTACGGCCGAACGCAGTGGAGAAGGTAGTGTTTCGCCTCCTTAATTATCTCCATCAGCAGTCGGGCCAACCGCTCGATATCACCATTATGCAGGAAGATCGCTACGGTCGGCCCAAGTATCGGTTGGCGGAAATCGCGCGAGCGGTGGATCAGAAGAATATCGTGAATGTGGAGAAAGGTTCGCATGTACGCGAAAGTCTCTATGTGGAACTGGACGAAAAGTCCGTCATGGTGGTCACGGATATCCATATTGACCACGAGGCAGAGGAGTATTGGGCAGGCGTGATGCGACGCGACGATGTCACGACCACGATGGACTTCTTCGATGTGGGATTCATCTTCTACGACAAGCATTATCTGAAGAAAAACTACAAGATGAAACTATGATTTATACCAAGACGGGCGATAGGGGTCAGACGAGTCTGGCCAGCGGGGAAAGGGTGGATAAGACCGATGCACGCATCGAGGCTTATGGCACAGCCGATGAACTGAATAGTCAGGTGGGAATGCTGCTGGCAGACCTGGATGATGCGGCTATTGGTGCTCAGCTTCTTCGGATACAAAACGTGCTCTTCAACCTCGGTGCGGCGCTGAGCGATGCTCCCGGCGAGTGGTTGACGACGACGGATGTGACGAGTATTGAGGGATGGATAGACGGGATTCAGGCTGAATTGGAACCGATGCGCAGTTTCATCCTGCCGGGTGGTTCGCGAGCTATTGCCGAGTGCCATATCTGCCGAACCGTTACGCGGAGATTGGAAAGAAGGATGTGGATGTTGGAGGGGGTGGATGAGCCGACTCGACAATATGTCAACCGATTGAGCGATTATTTCTTCGTTCTGTCACGAAAAGTGGCAAAAATGGAGAAAATTGAGCCAAAAAAATGGGAAAAATAAAAAAAAACGCACATTTTTTAACTTTTTTTCAAAAAAATTTGCAAATTTAAAAAAAAAAGTGTATCTTTGCATGCTAATTTTTAGAAATAATCGAAACTATGTATTGGACACTCGAATTAGCATCGAAGATTGAGGATGCTCCTTGGCCCGCCACCAAGGACGAATTATTGGATTATGCCAATCGCATAGGAGCGCCCATTGAGGTGATTGAAAACCTGCAGGAGCTCGAGGATGATGACGAGGAGTATGAATCGATTCTAGATTTATGGCCTGACTATCCGACTAAGGACGATTTCTTCTTTAATGAAGAAGAGTATTAGCAGATATATATGGACCGTAGTTTTGGTCGTGATGGCGCAGGGGGCGTGGGCCCAATTTGATTCTCAGGTTGGCCTATACATGTTCACTCCGGCATCGTTCAATCCCGCAGCGGCTGGAGAGAATGACCTGCTACGTGCGGTGGCTAGCCACCGAATGGATTTTGTGGGAATAGAAAACGGGCCTCAGGTGACGAACGTAACGGCCGATATTGGGTTTAAGATTAAGAAAACCCACCATGGTGCAGGTGTTCGGTTCTTGAACGATAAGACGGGTCTTTGGTCTAACCAGGCGTTCTATGTACGCTATGCGTATCGTCAGCATCTGGGGAAGGGTTATCTCGCCGTGGGGGCAGACATCGGATTCGTGAATGTCGGATTCAAGGGAAGCAAGGTCAATATTGACTCGATAACGAGCGCGTTCAATAGTCAGACCCAGGGAGGTAAGAACTTTTGGAACGGCGGCTCGGAGGAGAAGGACCCATACATACCGACCTCGGATGTCAAGGGGATGAAGATAGACTTTGGAGTAGGCGCCTACTACTCGACACCGACTTGGTTCGTGGGAGCGGCCTATAGTCACCTCAGTCAGCCGAAGGTTCGGTTCTCGACGGATGGCTCGGGCGACAGTCAGGGGAAAGAGACGATTGTGAAGGTAGTGGGAACGATGTATATACACGGCGGGTATAACTACCGCCTCAAGCACCACCGAAATTGGCGCATTCGACCCAGTGCGATGGTGATGACGGACTTCCGTTCGTGGGACGTGGATCTCACAGCGCTGGCGGAATACAAGGACCGCTACCGCTTTGGACTGGGATATCGAATACTGGGGAGCGTAAACATTCTGGGTAGCGTGGAAATCATCAGCGGACTGCAGATTGGTTACACGTGGGAGATTCAGACAAGTAACTTAATGCGCGAAGGCTATGGCTCACACGAGTTCTACCTGGCCTACGGCATTGATGTTATGCGTCCCAAACGGACGAATAAGTACAAGAGTATTCGCTACCTGTAGTAGCAGAAACAACGATAATAATTATAACAACCAATAGATTACTATGAGAGTAGTTAAGATTTTAATGGGAATCGCGCTCACGTGCGCGCTCGCGGCCTGCAATCGGCCGGCGGGTGAGTTGGTCGGTGCGACGAAGTCAACGAACTTCAAGGAGGCCAATCCTTACGGTATGTTGTTTATCAAGAAGGGCTCCTTTATGATGGGTGCCAACACGCAGGACGCTATCTTCGATGAGCCGGACCTGACGATGATGGCCACGGTTGAGGCGTTCTGGATGGACGAGACGGAGATTACCAATAACGAGTATCGTCAGTTCGTCAACTGGGTGCGTGACTCGATCGCCCTGACCTATTTGGTCAACGCTGGTTTCACCGACTATGCTATCCAGCCCAAGAACGAGGATTTCGATGAGGAGCATTATGCGCTGAACTGGCGCAAGAAGGTGCCCTGGAAGACTCAGGATGAGGACATGAAGGAGGCTCTTGCACCGATGTTCTACGAGAATGGTCAGATGAACAACATGCGCCTCTACTACCACTATCAGTGGATGAACTACGAGGATGCTGTGCTCCAGCGCAATAAGTTCGATGTGGCGATGGGTAAGTACCCCGTCGGTGCCAGTGTGCGTGTGGACAGCTCGTGGATTAACGAGAACGGTGAGATTCAGGATACAACCCTCCATCGTAGCCTCCACTCGCCGATGGACCTGTTGACCGAGAAGATTATCTGCATCTATCCCGATACCCTCGTGTGGATTCGTGACTTCCAGTACAGCTTCAACGACCCGATGATGCTCAAGTACTTCACCCATCCGGGTTATGCGGAGTATCCCGTAGTTGGTGTGACCTGGGAGCAGGCTCACGCTTTCTGCCACTGGCGTACCCAGTACTACCTGGATAACGCAAAGGGTGCTGATATTCAGCCTTTCCGTCTGCCTACTGAGGCCGAGTGGGAGTATGCTGCCCGTGGCGGCCGCAAGTTGGCTACCTACCCGTGGGGTAGTAACTATGCTCGCGACAAGAACGGTTGTTTCCTGGCGAACTTTAAGCCCTATCGTGGCGGTTACAACGACGATACTTCGACCACGACTATGAAGGTGGCTCAGTTCCGTCCGAATGATTTCGGTCTGTACGATATGGCCGGAAATGTCAGTGAATGGACAATGTCCAGTTACCGTTCGGATGCCAACGCCGATGTGCACGATCTCAATCCTGACTTCGTATATATGGCGCGTAAGGACGATCCCGATATTCTCAAGCGGAAGGTAATCCGTGGCGGTAGTTGGAAGGACATCTCGTACTTCCTGCAGAACGGTGTCCGTACGTATGAGTACCAGTACGAGAGCCGTCCGTATATCGGATTCCGTTGCGTACGGAGCTATATCGGCGATTGATAACTTTGTTCACGCATACACGTATGCGTGCGTACCTAATTAAATAGTATAGAAATAATTTAATAAAATATTCTTATGGAAAACGAAAAGAAAGCAGCTAAGAAGATTTCTTGGGCTAGTTTTATGGCTTGGTATGAATCCTATCAAGGAAAGCATGTAACGGGTATTGTATACTCGCTCGGTGCATCCGTCGTTATTATCGGCGCATTGTTTAAGATTCTACACTGGCCGGGAGCAAACCAAACCTTGATGATGGGTATGTTCACGGAGGCATTCCTGTTCGCCATCGGTTGCCTGGATAAGCCACACATGGACTTCCACTGGGACGAAGTGTTCCCGCAGATTGCTGACCCCGCTACGGAGCCCAAGCACTACGCAGAATTGCAGACCCGTCCTCGTCCGACCCTGCTGGGCGCAGGTGGCGGTAATGGCTCTGCTCCGTCTATTCCCGGCGTTGATGAGAAGGTCATGGATAGCCTGAAGAGCGGCATTAGTGACCTGGCCAAGACGGCGGGTCAGTTGAGTGAACTGACCAAGGTGGCTACAGCTACTGCCAAGCTCGGTGAGAAGGCAGAGGCTGCTGCAGACGCGGCCGAGAAGTATGCTGCCGCCACAGAGAAGTACGCCAATGCGGCTACCGAACTGGGTAAGAACAGCGAGGCGATGAATAAGACGATGGCGGCTGCGGCTAAGAACGTAGAGGGTGCTGTTGAAGGCAGCAAACTCTTCGGCGAGTCGATGATTGCGGCCGGTAAGAACTGCGGCAACCTGGGCGAAGACGTGAAGAAACTGGCTAAGCAGGTTTCGGATCTCAACGCCATCTATGGTAACATGCTCAATGCAGTTGCATAAGTTCACCCCTTGTTTGATATAAATAAAAATACGCAAACATGAGTGGAGCAAAGAACTGTCCGGAGACCCCGAGACAAAAAATGATAGGCATGATGTACCTGGTACTCACGGCCATGCTGGCCCTGAATGTATCAGCGGACATCATCAACGGCTTTACCAAGCTACGTCACTCCATGGAGGAGTCGATGGAGTCGACCAGCAATCGTACTGAGGAGCTATTTGCAAACTTCCGTCAAGCGAACGAGCAAGAGCCGACTAAGTATGGTCCCTGGTGGGAGCTGGCAGATGCCGTGCATGGTCAATGTGACTCGATGTACTACTATATTGAGCATTTCAAACTGGATATCGCCAATGCTGTTGACGGCAAGGATTATACTGAGATGCCGAAGAAACTGGTGGGCGGTACTGATACGCATAACGCACACCGCTATGCCCTAAACGAGACCGGCCCGGACGGCAAGACCCACGGTCAGGAACTCGAGGACCGCATGGACGCCTTCCGTGAGTATCTGACGAAGGCTGACTCGAAGATCCTGAAGGAGAAGGTGAGTCCGCGTCTTCCGAATGAAGATGGTGACTCGGTTCGCAATCCTCACTACGATCGCGTTTTTGCCGATAAGTGGGACAGCAAGGTCCGCATGTTCGATGCGCTGTTTAATACCAACGACGTGGAGGACGAGGAGGGTAATAACATCCCTTGGAATCAGTCTATCTTCAACGAGATGCCGGCTTCTGCTGTCGTCGCTATGTTGACGAAATACCAGAACGATATCTGTGTGGCAGAGAACGAGCTGATCAACTTCTTCTACGAGTCCGCCGGTGCCTCCGAGCACGTGGTGAACAAGGTGGAGCCGCTGATTATGCCGACCTATGGTGAATATGTTATGCAGGGTCAACGCTACCGTGCTACGATTGTCAGTGCCATGCTGGATACTACCAACAAACCTCAGGTCATCATCAATGGTCAGGAGTTTGCGGACGGCATCTATGAGGTTCCTGCTTCGCAGATTGGTCCCCACACCTACACGGGCGTGATGAAGATTGATGACGAGGAGTATCCCTTCGAAGGACACTATATCGTAGGTGCTCCCTCGGCTGCCATCGCGAACGTTGATTTGACTACGATGTATTCGGGTTACGACAATGTCTTCCGTATATCCGTACCGGGTTATGGTGATGACAAGCTAATTGTCACCTGCGCTGGAGCGACGGTTAATCGCAATGGCGCCGATTGGATTATTCGTCCTTCGGGAGGAAAGCAGTCTGATATTGTTGTTAGCGTCAAGGATAACAACAAGATTGTCGAAATGGGTCGTCAGACCTGGACGGTTCGTCCGCTTCCCAGTCCGACTGTTTACCTGAGTTTTGGTGGCCAGGAGAATGACGCGGAGAAACAACCGAAGAAGTTGCTCACCTCGGGAGCTGTCTCGATTGTTGCCAGCTATGGTCCTGAGAACCCGCTGAAGGCGAAGTTTACCGTTGAGTCCTTCGGTATTGAGTTCCCGAACGGCCAGGTTATCAAGAGTTCCGGCAATAAGATTTCTGCAGCTGCTCTGAAGCTCCTGAAGTCTGTTAAGCCGGGTAATAACATCATTGTTTGTCAGGTTATGGCGAAAGGTCCGGATGGAAAGATCCGTGAACTGAAGTCTTTGCCTATCAAATTGCAATAACACATGATTATGAAGAAATACATTCTTGCTCTTGCGCTGGTGGTGTCTTCTGCCGCTTTCGCGCAACATAAGATTAACTCCTTCTTTGACGAGAATGGTTCGGTGGCTCTGGAGACCACGGAGTTGAAGAATGATACGGTGATAACGATTGAGCACCGCCGTGATGACGTGGTTTGGCATCGTGTCGTGTATCGTATCATTGACCTCCGCTACAAGCAGAACTTCTCGCTCTACTTCCCCACGAATCTAGAGGATCCCTACAACAAGTCGCTCTTTGGCGTCATGGTGAACGCTATCTGCAATGGCCTGCCTGTCTATGCAGCAGATGTCAACGGAGATATTGTTCCGCAACTCAAGAAGGAGAACCGGGTGTATGGATCGGAAATCGTATCGCTACTTAAGGTGGGTTCGAGCAGTGATTCCGAATCCGGTGGATTCGATTATAGCGCCATCGAGACGGACTCGACGGAAGAAGGAGGCGGTATCAATATGGACGAGCTCAAGAAAGCAGCGTCTGTGTTGGAATATGACTCTGTTACCAACATCATGAGGCCGAGTGATCAGTTCGACCTGTTTGTTCGTAACCAGTATAAGTTCCTCATCCGAGAGGTGGTATTCTTCGATAAGCACTATAGCCGTTTGTACTCGACCATCGAGGCGATTGCACCGCTGTATACGCCCAAGAGTGAGGGCTCCGAGGATGTCTACCAGGCTATTGGTCGACAGATATGCTTCTGGACTCCCTTCCGCGCGTTGCGTAAGTACCTCAAGGAGCAGTATATCATCACGGACAAGAACTCCTCCAAGCGTATCAGTTATGATGAGTTCTTCGCCAAGCACCTCTACACCAGTTATATCCTGGGTGATGATAATGTGTACAATCGCTCCATCCCGCAGTATTACAAGAAGGAGAAGGATATCCGGCGTGAGCAGGATCGTATTGCGAACGACTTGCTGAACTTCGAGCAGAATCTCTGGGAGTACTAATTGCGACACCGTTTTCTAAATATGTACCTGACGACCGCCATCAGCATCATGCTGGTGCTGACGATGGTGGGCGTGGGTTGTGTTCTGTTCCTGTCGGCCACTAGCGTGGTCCGGCAGGTTCGGCAGAATATGGCCCTGGATGTTGTCATTGACGGACATGCCTCTGCATCGGATGAGCAAGTGCTGGATTCGCTATTGACTGCTTCTCCCTGGTGCCGTGAACATCACTACATTTCCCGCGAACAGGCGCTGAAGGACCATATCCAGTCACTCGGTGAAGACCCGACAAGGTTCTTGGGCTACAATCCCCTCCTGCCGTCCTATCATGTGGACATGAACGAGGAGTATGCTTCGGCCGACAGTCTGGCCGTTATATCTGCACGACTCACGAAGCTCAAGATGGTGGATCGCGTGGTTTATTCCGATCAGGTGGTCAGCCTCATGGACCGCTATATTGGCAGGACGATGTTGGGAGTACTGATTGCAGCTATCTTGCTTCTACTGGTAGCTTGGGCGCTGATCATGAACATGATTCGGCTACGTATATACGCCAATCGATTCCTGATTAATACGATGACCCTCGTGGGCGCAACAGCATGGCATGTGCGTCGTCCCTTTGTTCGCCGCAGTGTGGCGATTGGTATGGCGGCGGCCTTCGTGGCATCGATACTGGTTGCACTGATGATTTACGTCGTCTGGTACGCGTGGGGGATACTGCTCTTCCCGCTGACGATACAAAATATCGGACTGCTTGTGCTGGTGATATTTGGCACGGCTGTTGTGATGACGATGCTGGCGGCCTTCCTGGCCACAAGTCGTTATATCCGAATGAAAACCTCTTCTCTCTATGAAATTTAACCTACCTGTTCGCAACCTGATTCTCATCGGTGTTGCGGTACTTTTTATCGTATTGGGCTTTGCCCTGACTGCCGGAGCTCCCAGTGGGGAGGTCTATAACCCCGACATCTTCTCCTTCCGTCGCATTACGGTGGGACCGATGATTGCGCTCTTCGGTTTTGTGATGATCATCGTAGCAATTTTATGGCCTGGTTCCAAGCGCTGATTCTTGGTGTTGTGCAGGGACTGACCGAGTTCCTGCCGGTATCCAGCAGCGGACATCTGACCATCGGTCAAACCCTCTTGGGGGTGGAGTTCGAAGAGGGGGATATGCTCCTCTTTGATGTCATTGTACATGCGGCTACCGTGTGCTCGACGCTGGTTATCCTATGGGGTGAAATCAGTTGGATCCTGCGTGGGACATTCTTCACGCCCCGGTGGAACGCCGAGAAGGAGTATGCCGGTAAGATTATCCTCTCGATGGTGCCCGTCTTTGTGGTGGGTATGTTCTTCAAGGATCAGGTGGAGGCCATCTTCGGCAGCGGACTGCTCGTGGTGGGCTGCTGCCTGCTGGTGACAGCGGCGTTGCTCTGTTTTGCACAGTATGCTCATCCGCGTCAGAAGGAACAGATATCGTGGCTCGATTCCTTCGTTATCGGTCTGGCACAGGCTGTGGCGGTCTTACCCGGACTGAGTCGAAGTGGTACAACGATTGCTACGGGTATCCTACTCGGAGATAAAAAGGAGCAGGTGGCGCAGTTCAGTTTCATCATGGTGCTCGTCCCCATATTGGGAGAGGCACTATTGGATATGAAAGACATCCTAGCGGGTGAGGTGGTGACGAACCTCAGCCCTGCGGCGATGTTGGTGGGATTCCTCTCGGCCTTCCTGGTCGGTTGCTGTGCCTGCCGATGGATGATTGCTATCGTGAAGCGGCAGAAACTCATCTACTTCGCCATCTATTGCGCTATTGTTGGTGCGGTAGCTATCGGATATGGATTATGTTGAGGGGGAAATACTGTGCTTCGACAAACCCCTGACCTGGACTTCCTTCGATGTGGTCAATAAGGTGCGTCGGGAGCTGTGCAAGCGCCTGCAGATGCGCCGCCTCAAGGTGGGGCATGCAGGTACGCTCGACCCGCTGGCTACAGGAGTGGTGCTTGTCTGCACGGGGAAACGCACCCATGATATTGAGTCCCTGATGGGGCACACCAAGGAGTATATCGCTACGCTCCAACTGGGAGCCACTACGCCCAGTTTTGATCGCGAGCGGGAAGTGGATGCCACCTATCCTACGGCGCATATCACGCGCGAGCGGATAGACGAGGTGATACCGACTTTTCTTGGTGAGCAGTGGCAGGTTCCGCCCCAGTTCTCTGCCGTTCGCGTGGAGGGACACCGAGCCTATGACTTGGCCCGAAAAGGGGTAGAGGTGGAACTGAAACCCAAGCAACTGGTGATTGATGAGATAGAGGTGCTGGATTTTGACGCGGAGAAAATGACGCTGAAGATACGTGTTGTTTGTAGCCGAGGAACCTATATTCGTGCCCTCGCCCGCGATATTGGTCAGCGCCTGAATAGCGGGGCATACCTGCTGGATTTGTGCCGAACACGGGTTGGAGATTACACACTGGAAGGCGCATATAGTATGGATTCGTTCCTGGAGGCAATAGCCGACCTGCAACCTGTAGAGAAATAAAACAAAGCTATGTATAAACTCAATGATATGCGGCTTAGCCGCTTCCGTTTCGATTTACCGAAAGAACTGATTGCCCAGTATCCTCTCGCTTACCGCGAGGATGCCAAACTGATGGTGCTCCATATGAAGAAAGGAGAGATAGAACATACGACTGTGGCCCATGTGGCGGACTATTTCAACGAGGGGGATATGTTCGTGTTCAACGACACCGCTACCTTCCCGGCTCGTCTGCACGGCAAAAAGGAGAAGACCTTGGCGGATATCGAGATATTCCTGTTGCGTGAGTTGCATGAGGGAAATAAGTACTGGGATGTGCTGGTGGATCCGGCTCGTAAGATTCGTATTGGTAATAAGCTCCTCTTTGACGACGACCCGGCCATTATTGCCGAGGTAATCGATAACACCACCAGCCGTGGTCGTACCTTCCGTTTCCTGACCGATTATACGGCGGACGAGTTACGCAAACGGTTCTACGAGATGGGTACGACGCCTATCCCCAAGTACATCGTTCGCCCGCTGGAAGGGGAGGAGTTGGATGCCTTTCATGAGGAGTTTCCCGACCGCACACCGGAGGAGGTGGATGTAGAGCGGTATCAGTCTATCTTTGCGAAGAATATCGGTGCGGTAGCAGCTCCGGCGACCTGTCTGCATTTCAGCCAACATACCCTTACGCGCATGGAGATTCGCGGAATCGAGTGGGGATGTATCACCAGTCATGTGAATCTGGGTAATTTCCGTCCAGTAGATGTAGAGGACCTGACCAAGCATCATGTGGAGTCGGAAGAGGTGATTATTACGCGCGAGATGGCCGATCATGTCAATCATGTTCGCGAGAAGGGCGGGCATATATGTGCCGTAGGAACGGAGATTCTGCGTGCGCTGGAGACGATTGCCGGAACCGGTGGACGAATCAAGGAGTACAACGGTTGGATCAATAAGTTCATCTATCCGCCTTACCTCTTCGGCGCGGCCGAGGCATTCATGGGTAACTTCTACTTCCCGCTCTCGGTTCAGCACCTGATGACGGTCGCCTTTGGTGGCAATGAACTGACGATGGAAGCCTATCGTCAGGCGGTAGAGAAGGGCTATCGCTTTGGTGATTACGGCGATTCCATCCTTATCCTCGACTAATTCGGACGATTGGGCATGAACGTACAGATTGACCCCAGTTGGGCGCGTGTGTTGCAGCCGGAGTTTGATAAACCTTACTTCGAACTGCTCACCTCTTTTGTTCGTTCTGCCTACCAGCATACCACTTGCTATCCTCCCGGGTCCTGGATATTCCGAGCCTTCAATGCGTGCCCGTTCGACAAGGTTCGCGTGGTGATTATTGGTCAAGACCCTTATCACGAACCTGGTCAGGCCATGGGACTCTCGTTCTCTGTCCCGCAAGGAATCGCTATTCCCCCATCGCTGGAGAATATATACAAGGAACTGAATCAAGAGGGTTTTCCCGAATATGCGAATCTCAGCGGTCTTTCCGGTGATTTGACCCGTTGGGCCGAACAAGGGGTGCTGCTGCGCAACGCGACCCTTACCGTCGAGGCACATCGGGCCGGTTCACACCAGAATAAGGGATGGGAGGAATTGACGGATGCCGCTATTGCAGCGCTCAATGCCGGTCGGACAGGGCTGGTCTTCATGCTCTGGGGATCGTATGCCCGGCGGAAGGGACAATTCATTGACCGCCACCGGCATCTCGTTCTCACGGCTCCCCATCCTTCGCCCCTCTCGGCCTATCGGGGATTCATCGGTTGCGGACATTTCCGCAAAGCCAACGATTACCTCGTGAAAAATGGAGAACAACCGATAAACTGGTAAGATGAAAAC
>X369_Koala__coassemble_118_pt1 | contig 18579 bp, 16 predicted proteins | sample X369_Koala__metabat2_high_PE_004 | metagenome-assembled genome bin X369_Koala | reverse complement strand
GTCTTCTATCCCGCTAAGTATAAGAACACCTACCGCAACTGGCTGGAGAATATCAAGGACTGGTGCATCAGCCGCCAACTGTGGTGGGGTCACCGCATCCCCGCATACTACGACGCCGACCTGCTGGCCAAGACCGGTCTGGAGAACTACCCGGACGATAAGATTATCGTCAGCCCCACTGCGCCCGAAGGCAATTATGTTCAGGACGAGGGCGCGCTGGACACCTGGTTCAGTTCCTGGCTCTGGCCGCTGTCTGTCTTCCTCACGAAGAGCGATGACATCACCAAACTGAATAACAAGCAGCTCGACTACTACTACCCCACCGCGGACCTGGTGACGGGACCGGATATTATCTTCTTTTGGGTCGCGAGAATGATTATGGCGGGCTATGAGTACAAGAAGGATATGCCTTTCCGCCACGTCTACTTCACGGGTATCGTCCGCGATAAACTCGGCAGGAAGATGAGTAAGAGTCTGGGCAACAGCCCCGACCCGCTGGACCTGATTGACCGCTACGGAGCCGACGGTGTGAGGATGGGAATCTTACTATCCGCTCCGGCCGGAAACGACATTCTCTACGACGACTCACTGTGCGAACAGGGACGCAATTTCTGCAACAAGATCTGGAACTGCTTCCGCCTCGTCAAGGGATTTGAGGTAGCTAATATCCCGCAGCCCGAGTCTTCTGCGCTCGCCTGCCGCTGGTTCGAATCGATGCTATCCCGCACGAGTGCCGAGGTGGCTGATCTGTTCGCTAAGTATCGCTTGAGCGAAGCGCTCATGACGCTCTACCGCCTCATGACCGATGAGTTCAGCGGCTGGTTCCTCGAGCTCATTAAGCCCGCTTATGGACAGCCTATCGACCGCATTACCTATGACGCCACGCTTCAGTACTTCGACGCCATGCTCCGGCTGCTGCACCCCTTCATGCCGTTCATCACGGAGGAGCTCTGGCAGGACCTGGGAGACAACCCCACTGCCGGCCGGAGTATCATGACCCAGCCGCTGTACCACTTCCCCGCGGCCGATACCGACTTGCTCGCTTCCTTCGAGGCCGCTAAGGACATCGTCTCCGGCGTGCGCAATATCCGCGCCGCGAAGAATATCGCGCCCCGCGAGCCGCTAGAGCTGCATGTTATTGCGAAAACGATGCCTTTGGCAGCCGATATGCTGCTTGCTATCCGCAAACTCGCCAACCTGCGTGACATCATGCTGGCGGACGAGAAGGCGGCCACCGACGCCGGATTCATCTCCGGTGCTACGGAGTTTGCTATTCCCCTGTCCGCTTTCATCGACACCGATGCAGAACTTGCTCGACTTGAGGCCGACCTGCAGCATCAGGAAGGGTTCTTGCGCGGCGTACTCGCCAAGCTCAGCAACGAGCGCTTTGTGCAGAACGCCAAACCCGAGGTTGTCGCTCTTGAGCGCAAGAAGCAGAGCGATGCTGAGGCGCGTATTGCCGCCATCAGGGCGAATATCGCTGCGCTTGGAAAATAAGGGCATACCTAGTGGGGACAGTCCCTACGGGTAGGTAAATCTACCCTTTTTGGGGGACTGTCCCCACTAGATAAGCGACACCCGATCTTCCATTAGGTATATCTCTTGCAATGGTATTCCCAGGTCGTTTAAGACCCGCCTGTCCGGACAGAAGGTCTCCTTGAAGCGTCGGATGCTGCCGGCCTTCTTCCGCGCCTCCATATAATACTCGTAGGCTGTCGCCTTATCTCCCTTCACGAAACATAGGTGCGCGTAGTTCAGGTAGTCCTCCACCACGGGTTTCTTCCGCCTTAGCCGATACAGCATGTACTTCTCCGCCTTCCCCAGCTCGTTTACCATGAGTGCACACCAGCCTGCGCGGAAGTATGCCTCGTCGTCCGCTGTACCCGCCTCTATCATCGCCTCGTAGCCCGCCAGGGCATCGTCGTACAGTTCGTTGTAGAGGTCGTAGTCGGCATGCAGTTCCGGGTCGTTGATCAGGTCTTCCCGTCCCATCAGTACGCCGTCGAAGGCCTGTTCGTTCAACCGCCTGCCTACATACACCTTCGCCATCTGCTCGCGCTTCTCGTCGCTATTCACCAGCAGATTGAATATCCCCGTGTCCGGCAGGATTTCAACCATGTGCTGGAAGAACTCCCCCAGTCCTTCTCCCATCTTCTTGGGGTTATTGTCCCTCACGAGCGACATGAGTACCATATACATCGTCTCGCTGTCGCCCACCAGTTCGCTCACTTTATCCTGTATGTCCGGGTAGTAACCGATTCGGGTGTCGAAGTTCGCCAGCCAGAGTATCAGGTGTGCCATGGCCTGGTGTGCCTTGTCTTCATCCACGTCCCGGCACCCCTCCAGCAGCTGCTCCAACGCCTCCATTCGCATCATCTGGTAATCTCCCGGTTCCTCGTTGATTCCGCGCTTGTGTCGAACGGCCAGGTAGAGGTCGTCCACCAGCTCGTAGTAACGCCGCGTCATCTCGTCCAGCACGGCGTCCCGGTCATCGTCCTCCTTGCACTCCGGATCGCCCGCATAGTGCACAGGCGCTGAGAGGTAGTAATCGAAGGTATGCTCGTAATTCTCGCTCAGGCTCGCTATGCGGTCGTAGAACGTCTGCTCGCTGACTTCGATGGCCCACTGCCGGATGATTGCCTCCGCATGGTGCATCATACGCTGGCCCAGCATGTGCTGGACGGAGTAATATTGATCGTCTATCTTCAAATCGTCTCGCGAATCAGATAGTCATTTCGGCTCGGGCTGTTGCGTAGCACCAGCTCTGCCAGGAATCCGCCCAAGAATAGCATGCAACCCAGTATCATCATCAGCATCGAAATCTGGAAGTACGGATTCGTGCCCAGCAGCATACCCGTTCCCACCGTGAGGAGGGTATGAATCTTCATACACGCCACAATCAGGAGACTGATAAAACCGACAAGGAACATCAGGCTGCCAATCAGGCCGAACAGGTGCATCGGTTGCTTGCCGAATTTGTTCAGGAACCAAATCGTCATCAGGTCCAGATAGCCGTTGATGAATCGGTTCAGTCCGAACTTCGATACGCCATATTCGCGTTTGCGGTGTTGCACGACCTTCTCACCTATCTTGGTGAAGCCGGCGTTCTTGGCCAGGTAGGGGATGTAGCGGTGCATCTCACTGAACACCTCGATGTTCTTCACCACCTCCCGTCGGTAGGCCTTCAGACCGCAGTTCATATCGTGCAGTTGGATTCCCGTCACGGCACGGGCTGTCGCGTTGAACAGTTTGCTCGGCAGGTTCTTCGTCAGTTTGTTATCAAAGCGCTTCTGTTTCCAGCCGCTCACCAGATCATATCCGTCCTCGAGGATCATCCTCCGCAGTTCGGGTATCTCGTCCGGACTGTCTTGCAGGTCGGCATCCATCGTGATCACAACGTCCCCTTCCGCGGCCTTGAATCCGCAGTACAGGGCTGCACTCTTGCCGTAGTTGCGACGGAAGCAAATGCCACGGACGTTCGGGTCCTCTTTCTTCAGCGCTTCTATTACCTTCCAACTATCGTCGGTCGAGCCATCATTCACGTACACTATTTCATACGTATACGCGTGCTCGCGCATCACGCGCACGATCCACTCGTGCAAGTGGGGCAGACTCTCCGCCTCGTTATAGAGCGGAACCAAAATCGTTAAATCCATTATCTTAACATATTAACAAATTAGCAAATTAGCAATTCCTCCCCTCGTATCGCTCTATCTCGCTTTCCATCAGCTCCCTCCCCCTCTCGATAATCTCCCCCGCGCGGTAGAAGTCGAATGTTGTGTACGCGTCTTGCGCCAACGTCATCACCATTTGTGGATGCATATGCGCAATCATCAGTTGCGTCATCGCCTGAATCTGGATGTCTATCGTCCGATTGATGAGACTTGCCGCATGGATTCCCTTTCGGTCTATCTGTGTCCGCCCGGATATATTGATGCCCACCAAGATGTCTCCTTTTGTCCGCCTAACCATATCCAACGGCAGCGGGTCCACCAGGCCTCCGTCTACCAGCAGCGTTCCCCGATACTGTACCGGTTCGAAGCACATCGGTATTGAGATGGAGGCCCGGATGGCATCAAATAGTGACCCGCGGTGGAACACCACCGGTTCGCTGTGGATTAGGTCCGTCGCCACCAGCGCCACCGGAATCGGGAGGTCTTCTATCTTGCGGTCCGGCACCCACTCCTGGATGGCGCGCAGCACGCGCTCACCCTTCACGACATGGCTCATGCCCAGACTGAAGTCCGTCAGGCTTAGCACGTCCCGGGCGTCGAGGCTGCAGAACCAGTCCTTCGCCTCGCTGATCTTCCCCGCGGCATAGATGCCGCCAATCAGGCTGCCTATCGAGCAGCCCGAGATTGAACTAATCTCGTAGCCGTGTTCCATGAGGGCTTGTATCGCGCCGATATGGGCCAATCCGCGGGCTCCGCCCGACCCCAATGTGAGGGCAACCTTCTTCATCGGCTGCAAAGATACAAAAAATTTTTCAAATTTGCAAGTCAAAGTTTACAAATCGTATATTTTTTGCTCTTTTTGCTTGCAAATGTCATTTTTTTTTTGTATCTTTGTAGCGTCTTATAGCGAAGTGCAACTGCAAACGCAATAGAAAAAAAAAAAAACAGTATAAACTTATGATTAATCTCAAACTCAAACGTGGTTTGGACCTGAAGCTGGAGGGAGCGGCAGCGCTGACGGTAGATACCGTCGCGGTGCCGAAGCTGCTCCACATCGTTCCGGACCAGTACGTCGGTCTGACGCCGAAGGTGGTGGTGAAGGCCGGCGATGTCGTGAAGGTGGGTACGCCCCTCTTCTACGACAAGCAGCAGCCGGAGATCATGGTGGTCAGTCCCGCAGCGGGCAAGGTCACGGAGGTTATCCGTGGAGAGCGCCGCAAGGTGATGAGCATCGACATCGAGGTTGCCGCGAAGACAGCACAGGAGACGTTTGACAGCCAGAACGAGCTGAAGTCGCTGCTGCTGCAAAGCGGACTGTGGCCGATGCTGCGTCAGCGTCCGTATGACTGCATTGCCATGCCGGGTAAGACCCCGAAGGCGATCTTTATCTCCAGTTTCGACACAGCCCCTCTCGCTCCGAACTACGAGTGGATGCTGGGTCAGAACATGGACGAGCTGCAAACGGCCATCACGGCACTGGGCAAGCTTGCGCCGGTGTACGTCGGCATCCGCGAGGACAGCACCCTGTTCGCGACCCTGAAGGACTGCACGCTCTACACGGTAGCGGGTAAGCACCCCGCCGGAAACGTAGGCGTACAGATCAATCACATTGCTCCGCTGGCGAAGAGCGAGACGGTGTACACGCTGAATGTACAGGACGCGATGGTGATGGGTAAGTTCCTGAAGACGGGCGTGCTGGACTTCACGAGGAAAGTAGCCGTTACCGGTCCGAAGGCCATCAACAAGCACTACTTCGAGGTGCTGCCGGGAACGAATATCAGTGCGTTCATTGCTGCGGAGGAGGGTGTACGCCTGATAGCCAGCAACGCCCTGAGCGGTCGGCTGACGAGCACGGACGAACCCGTAGCGTATAACGCGAACCAGTACACGGCCATCGACAACGGTGCGGATTGCCACGAGTTCATGGGCTGGCTGATGCCGAGCATGCTACGGAGCGGCAAGTGGGACGCCCGAATCAAGGGCGGCCATCGCGCGCTGATTGTAAGCGGTCAGTACGACAGTGTCTTCCCGATGGATATCTATCCGGAGTTCCTGCTGCGCGCGATGATCACGGGCAACCTGGACAAGATGATTGCCCTGGGAGCGAACGAAGTAGCGCCGGAGGACTTTGCGCTATGCGAATACCTATGTACATCCAAGCTGCCGGTACAACAGATTGTACGGGACGCGCTGGACAACCTAAAGAAGGAGATCGAGTAATATGAAGTGGCTATATAATCTGCAAGAAAAGATGCGTCCCGCCTTTGAGGAAGGGGGGAAACTACACAGTCTGTGGTCGCTGTACGACGGATTCAGCACGTTCCTGTTCACCCCGAGTGAGCAGAGTGGTTGCTATGGTGCACAGATCCACAGCGGAAACGACAGCAAGCGGACGATGATCTACGTGGTGCTGGCGCTGGTTCCGGCGATGCTGTTCGGTATGTTCAATATCGGTTACCAGCACCTGCTGGCAACGGGTCAGTTGACGGGCATGGATGCGCTGACGAGTGCGCTGGGCTGGAAGGCCTTTGGCTTCGGCCTGGTGAGTCTGCTGCCGGTGATCATCGTGAGTTACGTAGTAGGATTGGGCATTGAGTTCACGGTGTGCCAGTTCAAGCACGAGGAGATCGCGGAGGGATTCCTGGTGACAGGATTTCTGATTCCGCTGATCATGCCGATTAACACTCCGCTATGGATGACGGCGATTGCGACGGCGTTTGCGGTCATCTTCGCGAAGGAAGTGTTTGGTGGTACGGGTTATAACTTCGTGAACGTAGCGCTGGTAGCGCGTGCGTTTGTGTTCTTCGCGTACCCGACGCACATGACGGGCGATAAGGCTTTCGTGAAGACCGATGGTATCTTCGGTTGGGACAGCGCCTACACGGCGGTCGACGGGTTCAGCGGTGCGACGCCGCTGACGCAACTGGCCACGACGAGTGACGCGAACCTGATGCCGATTGACCTGATGAGTGCGTTGAACGGTCTCTACCCCGGCAGCGTAGGTGAGACCTGCGTTTGGGCGATTGGGCTGGGTGCGTTGCTGCTGATAGCGACGGGCACGGCGAGCTGGAAGACCATGCTGAGCATCGTCGCAGGAGGCAGCGTGACGGCCTACCTATTCAATATTGCCGGTCCGGACAGTGCGAGTGCGCACTTCCCGTGGTACATGCAGATCGTGACGGGTGGATTCCTGTTCGGCACGGTATTCATGGCCACCGACCCGGTAACGAGTGCGCGAACCGAGTGCGGCAAGTGGATCTACGGAGCACTGATAGGTGTAGTGGCGATCGTGGTGCGTGTGCTCAACCCGGGTTATCCCGAGGGCATGATGCTGGCGATACTGCTGATGAACTGCTTTGCGCCGCTGATAGACTGGTGCGTGGTTCAGGTTAACGTCCGGCATCGCATGAAGCGTTAAAGGTTTAACAGGTTAACAGGTTAATAGGTTAACAGGTTAATAGTTTGAAAAGTTATGAAGATCAATACAAATAGTAATGCATACACCATCGTGTACAGTATTGTGATGGTGGTGATAGTGGCGCTGCTGCTAGCGGTTGTTTCGGCGGTACTCAAGCCGAGGCAAGAAATGAACGTAGCGCTGGACGAGAAGAAGCAGGTGCTGAGTTCGCTGAACGAGCGTGGGCTGAGTGACGCCGAGGCCGAGCAGACGTACAAGGATCAGATCACGGAAGTGAGCTGTGAGAAGTGCGGTCTGAGCTGGATGGAGGCGAACCTGAAAGGCGAGAAGAAGTACATCGTGAAGGTGAGTGGAGTCGGTCTATGGGGCGGTATCCGCGGATACATTGCGCTGGACGCAGACAAGAACACGATCTACGGGGTATACTTCAACCACGACTCGGAGACGCCGGGTCTGGGCGCAGAGATCAAGGAAGAGCCCTTCCAGCATCGCTTTGAGGGCAAGAAGTTGCGCGAGAACGGTGAGTTCATCCGCATCGTAAAGGGAATACCGGAAGGGAACGAGGTAGAGGCCGTCAGCGGCGCCACCATCACGAGTAAGGGTGTGGAGGCGATGATAGCGAACTCGTTTGCGCCGTATGTAGAGGCGGGGTTCTTCGCCGAACCGGAAACGGCAGACACCATTAAGAAGGAGGACTAAGCAATGAAAGAATCTACAAAACAAGCCTTTTTAGGTCCGCTCAACGCCAATAACCCGGTCGTTGTGCAAATCCTGGGAATCTGCTCGGCCCTGGCGGTGACGGTGCAGATCAAGCCGGCCCTGGTGATGGGCATCGCAGTGACGATAATCGTCGCGCTGTCGAACGTCGTGATATCGGCGCTACGGAACACGATACCGGGTCGAATAAGAATCATCGTTCAACTGGTGGTCGTAGCGGCGCTGGTGACGCTGGTGAGTGCGCTGCTGAAAGCGTACGTGTACGACGTGAGTGTTGCGCTGAGCGTATACATCGGACTGATTATCACGAACTGCATCCTGATGGGTCGACTGGAGGCCTACGCGATGAACAACGGTCCGTGGGACAGTCTGCTGGACGGACTGGGCAACGGCATCGGATACATGTGGGTGCTGGCGGTGGTAGCCTTCTTCCGCGAGTTGCTAGGCAGTGGAACGCTGCTGGGATACCGGATTATCCCGGAGAGTTGGTATGTACAAAACGGCGGTTACTACGAGAACTGCGGTATGATGATGATGCCTGCGATGGCGCTAATCCTGGTAGGATGTGTGCTGTGGGTGCATCGCGTACTAAACGATAAGGAGAAAAAGTAATGGAACACGCAATGAGCCTATTCATCCGCTCGATATTCGCGGATAATATGATCTTCGCCACCTTCCTGGGTATGTGTTCGTACCTGGCGGTGAGCAAGGATGTGAAGACTTCGCTGGGTCTGGGAGTGGCGGTAACCTTTGTGCTACTGGTCACCCTGCCGGTGAACTACCTGCTGCAGGTGTATGTACTCGGTCCGGGAGCGCTGGTCGAGGGTGTAGACCTGAGTTACCTGAGTTTCATCCTCTTCATCGCGGTGATTGCGGCGATTGTACAGATTGTAGAGATGTTCGTGGAGAAGTTCAGTCCGAGCCTGTACGCGAGTCTGGGTATCTTCCTGCCACTGATTGCCGTGAACTGCGCGATCATGGGTGCGTCGCTGTTCATGCAGCAGCGCATCGGTCTGGAGCCCACCGACCCGAAGGCGTTGACGTGCTTCGGGGACAGCGTGTGGTACGCGCTGGGCAGCGGTCTGGGATGGCTGATGGCCATCTGCGTGATGGCGGGCATCCGCGAGAAACTAGAGTATAACGACGTTCCCAAGGGACTGAAAGGCATCGGCATCGCGTTCATCACGGTGGGTCTGATGGCGATGGCCTTCATGTGCTTTAGCGGATTAAAAATATAAGGAGGCAATATGAAAGCAATACTATTAGCTGTGGGAGTATTCCTCTTGATTATACTCCTGCTCGTTATCATTCTGCTGGTGGCGAAGAAGTTTCTCGTTGCATCGGGGAACGTGAAGATCACCATCAATGGCGATAAAGAATACGAGGTACCTGCGGGCGCGAGTCTGCTGGCGACGATGGCCGAGGCGGGAGTACACCTGCCGAGTGCGTGTGGCGGTAAGGGCAGTTGCGGTCAGTGCAAGTGCCAGGTGCTGGACGGCGGCGGACAGATTCTGCCGACGGAGACGGTGCACTTCAGCCGCAAGCAGCAGAAGGATCACTGGCGCTTGGGGTGTCAGGTGAAGGTGAAGAACGACCTGAACCTAAAGATAGACGAGAGTATATTGGGCGTGAAGGAATGGGAGTGCGAGGTGATCAGCAACAAGAACGTCGCGACGTTCATCAAGGAGTTCAAGGTAGCGCTGCCGAAGGGCGAGCACATGAACTTCGAGCCGGGCAGTTATGCGCAGATTCGCATTCCCGAGTACGACATCGATTACGACAAGGATATGGACAAGAGCCTGATTGGCGACCTGTATCTGCCGGCTTGGCAGAAGTTCGGGTTGTTCGGGTTGAAGCAAAAGAACACGGAGGCGACGATACGGGCGTACTCGATGGCGAATTACCCGGACGAGGGTGACATCATCACGCTGACGGTTCGTATCGCGACGCCGCCCTTCAAGCCGAAGGACCAGTGCAAGAACGGTCCGGAGTTCCAGGACGTGCCGTGCGGAATCGCCTCGACGTACATCTTCAGTCTCAAGCCGGGCGACAAGGTGATGATGAGCGGTCCCTATGGCGAGTTCCATCCGGTATACGACAGCAAGAAAGAGATGATTTGGGTAGGCGGAGGTGCCGGAATGGCTCCGCTACGCGCACAGATCATGCACATGCTCAAGACGCGTCAGTGCCGGGACAGGGAGATGCACTACTTCTATGGTGCGAGGGCGATAGACGAGGTGTTCTTCATGGACGATTTTCTGGAGCTGGAGAAGGAGTTCCCGAACTTCCACTTCCACCTGGCGCTGGACCGTCCCGACCCGAAGGCGGATTCGCTGGGCGTGAAGTACACGGCAGGATTCATTGCACCGGTTCTGGGCGACACGTACCTCAAGCAGCATGATGCGCCGGAGGACATCGAGTACTACCTGTGCGGACCTCCGATGATGGCCAAGACCGTGATTGACCTGCTCCACTCGCTCGGTGTGAGCGACGAGGACATCCGCTTCGATAACTTCGGTGCCTAAGGTGTTCCCCTATCCGCACTATTATCAGCCTACGCCCGCAGCCCGAAAAGCCGCGGGCGTACTCATGGACTACATCGAGCAGTACATGAACGAACACCCCGAGAGCGAACTGCACCGCCAAGGGAAGATGTTCGGGGTGCTGCTGTGCCAAAACGAAACGCGCAAGCGCTACGAAAACCAGGTGCTGTGGGCGTTCAGCGGGACGCTGGACGGGAGGTACGATGTGGAGGGATTTGTGGAGCCGATATATAGGATAGACCCCTCCACGATTGTGGGAACGAGTAAGGAAGACAGTCAGCAGAAGCAACAGTGGCTGTTCGAGCAGTATCGGCTGCGGAACGGGAAAGGAGAGGAAGCGAGCATTCCGGAGATTTGGACGGAGAAGTTTGCACCTCCGAGCGGGACGGGAGAGTGCTGTGCACCGAAACTGCTGCAAGCCGCGTATAAGCGAGGATGGCGGCCGGTGGATATGGCAGAGTTCTGGATGGGTGCGAGTGAGAAAGACGAGATGCGGGTGGCACGGCAGTTCTACCCGGCGTGTATCGTCAAGTGCCGACCGCTGCTGAGGTATATGCTGCAAGGGATAGCGGTGGCAGAGAATGAGCTCGTAGCGCAAGGGCGCAGACTGGCAAGCGAGACGAAGATACTATACGAAGACGAGTACCTGATGATAGTGAGCAAGCCGAGCGGACTGCTCACTGTTCCCGGACGGGAAGAGCAATACTCGCTGGAAGAGTACCTGAGAGAGAAGAATGGATACGCGTACCTGAAGGCTACCCATCGACTGGATATGGACACGAGTGGGATTGTGGTGCTGGCGAAAGACGAGGAGACGTATGCGGCGATGCAGAGGATGTTTGCGGGGCATGAGGTGGAGAAGACGTACAGGGCGATTCTCGAAACGACCCTCCAGGGACAGTCCCGCCGGGTAGGTAAATCTACCCTTCTGGGGGACAGTCCCCTACAAGTCGTTTCTTGCGTGCTATCAGAGGGAGAAGGGGTGATTGAGTTGCCGCTGCTGCCCAATCCGCTGGACCGACCGCGGCAGATGGTGGACTGGCAGCACGGGAAACGAGCCGTGACGAGGTGGCGGATCGTGCGGGGAGCACTCGTGGAACTGTACCCGGAGACGGGGAGGACGCACCAGCTCCGGGTGCACTGCGCGCATCCGGACGGGCTAAACGCCCCGATTGTGGGGGACAGGCTATACGGGTCAGTTTCGAACGAGCGTTTACTGCTGCACGCGTGCCGGATACGGTTTACGCACCCGAGGACGGGGGAAGAGGTAGTGGTAAGCGATCTACCGGAGGAGTTTCGGTGAGGGGGGATGTTTGCGATGCGGGGGATTTAGAACAAAATCCGCAGCTCGTGGGGACCCCGATTTGCTAGTCGCTTCGGGACAAAAAGAGATTTGATATTGCGGCAAGGGGACCTTCGGACAGAATCCGAAGGCACGGTGGCTTAAAAGCAGGGAAAGCGCCGCAGGCGGCTACTCAATAACGAAGCGGAGCGGAGGCTATATAAAGACACCGCCAAAGGTGGCGGTGCACAGGAAGCGGCAGGAAGCGGGAGCACTAGACGGGAGAGGAGGGGGAAACGGAGAGGAGGTCGATGCGGGAGAGGTCGGAGGGGGAGAGAGGTTGGGATTCGGAGGTGAGGAGGGAGGCGATATCGGGCATGGAGCCCAGATTTCGAACACGTTGTCGAACCGAGGAGACAGCGTGTTTTTTTAGTTTCGCGGCGGAGGGGGTGATAGCCTGAGAGAGGATGTCCATATCGACGGTGCAGAGGAGGGTGCCGTGAACGACGGTGGCGTGAGGGAGGACATAACAGGCGGTGCCGGAGACCTTATAACCAGACACGAGGATATCGTTATGCTCCGTGGTGACAGCGGGATAACCCAAGGTGCGCAAGGCGGCTGATACACGTTGCAGAAAATCGGAATAGACGGCGTTCTTATTCGTCGAAGTAGCGATGCGGGAGATCATGAGGTTGCCGCGGTCGGCATAGACGGTGCCTCCCCCACTCGATCGGCGGACGACGGCGATGCCGTGGGAGCGGCAGAAGGGGAGATTGACCTCAGAGGCGATATCCTGGTGTCGGCCACAGATAACGGTAGGAGGCGGCGTCCAGAAGAGCCAGGCATCGATGCCACGCTCGGCCAGGAATCGCTCGGCCGCGAGGTACCAAGCGAGGGGTTTGCGGTCAGGAAGGGTTATGCGGAGCATGGGGGGTAGAGTTTAGAGTTTAGTGTTTAGTGTTTAGAGTAGTTTAGAGTTTAGAGTTTAGTGTTTAGAGTAGTTTAGAGTTTCAAGTTAGGGAGGGTTCGGGGAGTTCGTGGCCGGAGCAGAAGCGATGCTTAATGTCGCGGTCGTCGCCGAGGTAGATATAGCGCTCGATACGATCGAGAAGGGAGTAGTGGTCGAAATTGAGGTAGCGGTCGTCGACGACAAGGGCATCGAATTCGTAGCCGGGTTCAAAACTGCCTACTCGTCCGAAAAACGAGCCACCGGACTTAGTAGCCAGGTAGAAGGCTTCGGAAAGCGTGAGCCAGGGAGTCTGATGCGCAGCGTACTGGAGTTTGCTAACCTGGATGGCGTACTGAATGATACGGAGGATAGAACCGTTATTTCCGCCGGATATATCTGTTCCGAGCGCCACGGGGACACCGGCGCTGAGGAGCGTGCGGATAGGTGCCATACCGGAAGCGATATTGCAGTTCGAGGTAGGGCAATGGACGGCATAGACATGGTTGCGCACCATGAGGTCGAGTTCCTCGCCCTCGGTGTAGCAGCAGTGCGCCATGAGCGTGGGTGTCTGGCCGAAGAGACCGAACATATTGTACGCCTCGCCATAGGTGCGTGCCGCAGGCTGGAGGGCGTGGACCCACTCGATCTCCGAGGTGTTCTCGCTGAGATGACTCTGGACGGGCAGGGAATGGGACTGTGCGTACTCGCCCAACACCGCCATCATCGCGTCGGTACAAGAGGGCACGAATCGGGGCGTCACAATCGTATGCACCCGTTCCGTCTCGTGCGAGCGCAGTTGTTCCATACCCCGCAGCCACTCCTCTGGGGTGTTGCTCAGGTAGTTCGGACAATTGCGGTTCATCCCCACCAGCCCCACATAAGCGCCCATACCGGCCTGAGCAAACAAGTCCATGAGCAGCGCGGTAGCGGGGGTATGGATGGTAGCAAAGACAGCAGAGCGCATAGTGCCCTGCATCCACAGCTCGTGCACAAAGCGCGAATAGATGCGTCGGGCGTAGTCGAGAGAAGCGAACTTATGCTCCTCGGGGAAGGTGTATCGTTCGAGCCACGGCAGCAGCTGCAGGTCCATCGCGAGGCCCATATTCCGGTACTGGGGAGCATGGACGTGGAGGTCACACATCGCGGGAATGAGCAGACGGTCGCCGAAGTCCACTACATGAGCCCCCTGCAGATGGTCGGGAATAGCGGCATAGGTTCCCTCGACCCGCCCCAAGTCATCCACCGCCACATATCCGTTCTCGAGCACAGAAAAGCGCTCGGGAGTCGGGGTATGGAGAATATGTGCGTGATAGAGAATCATACCTGCTGCGTCGGTTTGCTAAAGAAGAATCGCGTCACGAAATAGTTAATGATACCCGCCACAACAATAGACAGGATGCCGGACCACTGCTGGTCCAAGAAGAGCAAGAAGATATTGAGGAATGCGAGTTGGAACACCAGGTTAGACGATCGGGCGATGGCGAATCCTGCAGCGTTCTTCCAGCTTGGGCGGGAGCGGAAGGTGTAGTAACTGGTCATGAGGTAGTTGCTGATAGCCTCCAGCAGGAAGGAGATCGTCAGCGATACCGTAGGCCAATCGGGCAGAACCCGAATCAGCAGGTCGTAGTAGAAGTACTGGATACCCGTACCCAGACAGCCCACCACGGTGAATCGAACGGCAGAACGAATGGTTTCGTTCTTGATATAAGAGCTTAGCAGATGCATGTGATCAGTTCGTCCATTGCGGCCCCGAGGCCATCCTTATTTCGGCCTCCGGCAGTAGCCATCTGAGGCTGGCCGCCGCCACCGCCCTGGATATGGCGAGCTGCAGATTTAATCATTGCTCCGGCATTCAGTCCGGCGTCCACCAGGGGTCTAGAGAGGAAGACGGCTATCTGGGGTTTATCGTTCTCCGAAGTAGCTGCTACCAAGGCGAACTTCACGTCCGCAAAGTGGTCCTTCAGCAGAGGGAGGACATTCCGAATCATCGCGTTATTGGCTTCACCATCGAGCTTAATAAGCTTGACGCCCTTGACGTCCTGTGCGAGCGAGAGCAGGCGGTCGCGATAAGCGACGAGTTTCTCGGCCATGAAGTCCTCAATCTGATGCTTGAGGGCGGCATTCTCGTCGATAGCCTTATGGATAGCCGCCCCCAAATCGGGCGCATTATTCATGAGCGCACGAAGAGAAAGAAGCATTTGCTGCTGGTCGTAGTAGAGTTCGTCCACCCTTGCAGCGGTGACCGCCTCGATACGGCGCACTCCGGCGGCGACGGAACTCTCCATGATGATACGGAGCGAGCCAATCGTTCCCGTCGAGCGAACATGGCATCCACCGCAGAGTTCGATACTCGGTCCGAACTTAATCACCCGCACATCGTCGCCGTATTTCTCGCCGAACAACGCCATGGCTCCCATAGCTTTTGCCTCGGCAATCGGGGTGTGGCGGCTCTCGTCGAGCGGATAATCGGCGCGAATAAACTCGTTGGCAAGCAACTCCACCTGATGGAGCTCCTCAGGCGTCACCTTCTGGAAATGCGAAAAGTCGAAACGAAGACTGTTCTCCGTCACGAGCGAGCCCTTCTGCTCCACATGCTTACCGAGCACCTCGCGCAGGGCGTGGTGGAGGATATGCGTAGCCGAGTGGTTGCAGGCGATAGCCTGGCGACGATCGGCATCCACAGATGCAGTAATTTTGAATGATGAATTATGAATTTTGAATTCCTCCGGAAGGTCGGTGAGGATGCAGACATTCAGTCCATTCTCGCGCTTGGTGTCGATGACCTTCGCATTACCCAGCATACCGGTATCGCCTACCTCACCACCCATTTCGGCATAGAAGGGGGTCTGACGGAGCACGACCTGGTAGAACGATTTATCCTTCTGCGAAACGCGGCGGTAACGGAGCACCTCGGTGGAGAGCGAGAGGGTGTCGTAGCCCACGAATTCGGGCTCACCTTCGGCGAGGACGGTCCAGTCGCCGAGGTCCTGCTTATTGGCCTGTCGGCCCATCTCCTTCTGGTGCGCGAGGGCATCGGCATACTCCTTCTCGTTGGTCGTCATGCCATTCTCACGCAGGATGAGTTCGGTAAGGTCGAGCGGGAATCCGTAGGTATCCTTAAGGGTAAAGACATCGATACCGGATATCTCCGTACGACCGGCCTTGCGGGCTTCGTCCATCAGTTTGCCGAGCAGGGAGATACCCTTATCGAGCGTGCGGAGGAACGCCTCCTCCTCGCTACGGATAACGGGAGTAATCTGGGCTTGCTGCTTCACGAGTTCGGGATAGGCCTCGCCCATGTCGGCTATGAGCTGTGGAACGAGCTTATAGAGGAAAGCCTCGTGCTGGCCGAGGAAGGTATAGCCGTAACGCACGGCGCGACGCAAGATGCGGCGGATGACATAGCCGGCCTTCTCGTTCGAGGGCAGTTGGCCATCGGTGATGGCAAAGGAAATCGTGCGGATATGATCGGCAATGACGCGCATGGCGATGTCGGTTTTCTCGTCCTGACCATAGTGGACGCCGGTGATTTCGCCAATCCGATGGAGCATCGGCTGGAAGACGTCCGTATCGTAGTTTGAGGTCTTGCCCTGGATAGTCCGAACGAGGCGTTCGAAGCCCATACCGGTATCGATTACCTTCTTGGCGAGGGGTTCGAGACTTCCGTCGGCCTTGCGGTTATACTGCATGAACACTATGTTCCAAATCTCGATGACCTGCGGATGGTCCTGGTTGACCAGTTCGCGACCGGGTTTGAGCGCCTTCTCGGCAGCGGGGCGGCTGTCGACATGAATCTCGGAGCAGGGGCCACAGGGGCCGGTATCGCCCATCTCCCAGAAGTTATCGTGCTTATTACCATTGATAATATGGTCGGCGGGCAGGTGTCGAAGCCAGATCTGTGCGGCTTCGTCGTCGCGGCTGAGGCCCTCCTCGGGGCTGCCCTCGAAGACGGTAGCATAGAGGTTAGCGGGGTCAATCTTGAGCACATCGACGATATACTCCCACGCGAAGTCGATGGCTTCCTGCTTGAAGTAATCACCAAAGGACCAGTTACCGAGCATCTCGAACATCGTGTGGTGGTAGGTATCGTGGCCCACCTCCTCAAGGTCGTTATGCTTGCCGCTGACGCGCAGGCACTTCTGGCTGTCTGCTACACGCGGAAAGCGAATCGGGTCATTGCCGAGGATGATTCCCTTCCAGGGATTCATACCGGCATTGGTAAACATCAGGGTTGGGTCATCCTTGATGACCATGGGGGCACTGGGAACAATCTCGTGTCCCTTACTCTTCATGAACGCCAGGAACGAATGGCGTATCTCGTTTGCTGTCATATTCTCGTTGTTCTTTAGGTTCAATTTTCAGGGGATTTGCATTGATTTCGTCGTGCAGAGCGCGACGCTTTAATACATCGCACGCCAGACAGAGTGCGTGGAAGAACGACTGGGGAGAGGCCATATTCTTTCCCGCCAGATCGTAGGCGGTACCATGATCGGGCGAGGTGCGAACGATGTTCAGACCGGCCGTATAGTTCACGCCACTCATATCGAGGGTCTTGAATCCAATCAGACCCTGGTCGTGGTACATCGCGAGCACGGCGTCGTAGTGGATGTAACTGCCTGCGCCGAAGAATCCGTCTGCGGGGTAAGGGCCGTAGGCCTGAATACCCTCAGCGTTGGCCTTCTCGATAGCAGGGCGGATAATCGTCTGCTCCTCGGCACCAATCAGACCGTTATCGCCTGCGTGGGGATTGAGAGCGAGCACGGCGATACGCGGAGCACGAATGGTGAAGTCCCGTTCGAGCGTGGATTTGAGGACCCGCAGTTTACGCAGGATGCGATCTTCAGAAATCATCTGAGGCACCTTAGCGAGGGGCGTATGGTTGCACACGAGGGCCACCCGCATCATCTCGGAGACCATCATCATGAGACTCTCGTGGTTCGTGCTGAATTGCTCGGTCAGATACTCGGTATGCCCGGAGAAGTGGAATTGCTCGCTCTGGATATTCTCCTTATTGATCGGACATGTCACGAGGGCATCCACCTTGCCGGCCTTCAGGTCCTTGCAGGCCCGATCCAGCGCTGCAAAAGATGCCAGTCCGGCAGCCACGGTCGATTGGCCAAGATTGAGCGGCGTATTGTCGGGATAGCAGGACACAATATCCAGTTTCACATCGCGGTAGGCCTCGTCGAGCGTAGCGGCATGTGCCTTAGCGACAACGGCGTTGCCATAGACGACGGGGTGGCAGAGCTCCTGAATATGCGGCTCGGCGAGGGTCTTCAACAGAATCTCGTACCCCACACCGTTGATATCACCGGCCGTGATGGCGATGGTAGGAAGTTTCTTGGAATCAGTATTTTCCATAGTGTATTTTATCGTATAATAGTTTCGTCAAATCGTAGTCCTGGCGCTCCTCGTCGCGGTAGCCCAGCGCAATGAGACACAGCACGCGCAGCGAAGCGGGGATACCCAGTTTTTCGCGAACAAAGCTCTCGGCATTCTCGCGGTCGAGGGTATGGCACCAGCAGCTGCCGAGTCCCTGCTCCGTGGCAGCCAGCATAATCTGCTCAGCCGCGATGCCGCCGTCGGCCTGCCAGGTATCGAGCAGGTTCGGATTGAGCACCACTGCGATGGCGGCTTGGGCGGTAGTGAGCATGTTACTGCCGAGCGTCTTGCACGCTGCCAGTTCGTGCACCTTAGCAGGGTCCGTAACCACCACAAATTCCCAGGGGTTCTGGCGCTTGGCGCTGGGGGAAGTCAGCGCACAGCGTAGAATATAGTCGAGTTTCTCGGGCTCCACCGGTCGATCCGCATAGTGGCGAATCGAGCGACGGTGCATACAAAGGGATAAAAAATCAGTCATCGCTTTTCCAATTAATCGAAACGACTACAAAGATACAAAAAAAAATTGAAATTTGCAAATGTTTTTTGATTTTTCTGCTTTTAATTCTTTTCAATACAAGTAATGCTAGTTTACTCCATTCTAATTCTCCGAATGC
>X369_Koala__coassemble_113_pt1 | contig 19037 bp, 20 predicted proteins | sample X369_Koala__metabat2_high_PE_004 | metagenome-assembled genome bin X369_Koala | reverse complement strand
CCCCGCCCGTCCCCAACGGGCTCACCAATCTCCGGCCCCGGACCTACGGTTTTTGCAGATACTCTCCCTCGCTATACAATAAAAAACAAAGAAAAAACAGAAAATATTTGCTTTTTTGAAATATTTTTTGTAATTTTGCATTCGCGTTCAGTTAACTAACCGCGAAGGGTGTCAGCGCCTGAGCGGTTGGGGCCCCCGCAAACTGAGGAGCAAAGCGACGTAGTTTGTGGGGAGAGTGGAGGCGACGACTGCCCTGCTACCGAGCTTGACGAGGTAGCAATCGCAGGAGTCCGCCGAACACGACCGGGATGTAGCGCAGTTGGTAGCGCTCCTGGTTTGGGACCAGGCGGTCGCACGTTCGAATCGTGTCATCCCGACGAAAGAAGGAGACTCAAGATTGAGTCTCCTTCTTTCGTGGAAAACCAGAAAATTAGAAAACTAGAAATTTAGAAATCTAGAAATCTGGAAATTACATGTCGTACACCAGTCCGATTCCAACGACATCGTTAGAGCGGTTGAAGTGGCTTGTGTAGCTCAGCGGTAATGCTTCGCTATAGGTGCGTGTTACGTCACGAGTCATGTAGAAGGAGTGCATGTAACCGAGATCGAGTTTCCAGTGGTCATTACAATGGATACGCATACCGACATTGAGGCTATTGGAAGAGAGGTTGAAACTGAGGTCCGTCATCTCTGCATCACTCAGACCATAGTACGTACCTTCCCATCCGGCAGAGAGCGTGAGGTACTTGCACACATCGCCCTCGATGCTGAATCCCGCATCGTGGGTACCTTTGTTATTCTTGTAAGTATCGGTAGCCCGGACGGCATGCTTGTCGTCATAGAAGGAGTAGCTGGCGGCGAGGCGAACCTGGTGGATCGGACTGTACTGCACACCTGCGCTGATGATACCGGGAAGATCATTGCGGTTACGAACGCCATCCTGGTAGTCGGATAGCGCCGTCATGGCCTGCGCGGCCTCGTTGTTATCGGCGTTGTTACGGAGTTTGATATAGGTGGGGCACTCGTACTTGACGGCGAGGTTCCAGTGGCTGTTGATACGGTAGTCGAGACCAATGACGGGTGTAGCGCCCCAGCCCTGCTGACGGCAATCGAGCGAGACATCGGCGCCCTTATAGACAGGCGTACTACCCATCAGTAGCGTCATATCCTTGAGGCTACCCTCATAGCGGTTGTACATATAGACAACGCGTACTCCGAGGCTAACCGACAGGTGTTCACGGATAGCTTCGTAACTCGTTCCGACCAGCAGACCAAATGTATATTGCGTGCCGGTGATGGAGGAATTCATGTTGTAGTTTATCGTTGTACCGTACTTTGCAGTCTGCGCATAGGCTTGCGAAGCGAGAGCACTCTCGAACATCCCCAATCCGTTCTTAAACTCGCACTTACCGCCACCACCGGTTACGCCAAAGTGGGCCATAAAATTCCAACGATCCCAGTTATAGACGATATGTACGCCCGGGATGACAGGAGCGAGGGCGTTCCCCTTAAAGTTCTTGATGCCTGTGGCATCGTTTCCAACTCCCAGCGCGAGAGGCGCGTAGGTATTCTCGATGGTGCGAGTCTGGATAGCTGTCTGCAACGACAGACCGACATGGATACCATTGCTCAGGAACGCCGTTCCCGCCGGGTTGAAATAGGCGCCATCCACATCGATAGCTGCTGTACGAGCCGGGTTACGCAAGAATGCAACCGACTGGTTCGTGTTCGTCGCCAGTCCTCCGGCCATAGCGAACACAGAGCCGGAAAGAAGGAAGAGAAAAAGAAAAGTTTTTTTCATACGCTTGGATTTTTTTCAAATCGGCTGCAAAGTCACAACTTTTCGGGCATAAAAAAAAGGTCGATTTTTCGCCAAAAATAGCCGAAGTGGCGAAAAAGGCATTTTTTTGGTGTCTATTTCGGCACAAAACTAGTCCAAAATGCGCCAAAGATTTGCAAATTTGAAAAAAAAGCAGTATCTTTGTATTCAGAAACAAAAAAAGAGAGAAGATATGATACCCAGTACCCCCCGGTTGACCACCCCTGACTCCACGTTGTTGGAGAGGATGGGTGCGTTGCACTACGAAGCGGAAGTGATTATCTTTGACCGGCATGCCATGCGCAATTACGCGGATCGAATTTTTAAGCTGCCTTATGCCCTGATTGCCTTTGTGGACCGGGGAGAGGCAGATGTGCAAGTGGAGGACAGTCCTTATCATGTAGCAACGGGAGACCATCTGTTGTTGCTACTGGGTCAGCCGACACGGGTGCTGAAGATGTCCGACGATTTCCACGCACGTTTTGTTCTCATCTCGGAGGAGTTCATTCGGTATATTACTACCGATGACAGTTACTATTTCATCCAGTTGATTCGAAATACGCCGGTGGTGCATCTGCAGCCCTACGTAATGAACAGTTTCTGCGCGTGCTACGACCTGATTCAAGCGACGATTCAACAGGAAGAGAATCCCTATCGGAGGCAGATGCTGCTTCATATCGTGAAGACCTATATCTACGGGGTCGTGGGGCATATGCAGTCGCGCGTGCATCTAAGCGGTTCGCGCGAGGAGGAGATTGCATACCTGTTTATGGACCTAGTAGACCAGCACTACCGAGATCACCACGAACTGGGGTTCTACGCAGAACACATGCGTCTGTCGGCGAAGTATATATCGCGATGCGTGAATCGCACAACGAGCAAAAATGCGCTGAGCATCATTGCTCAACGCATTCTCGGGCAAGCCAAAACCCTGCTTCAAAATCCGCAAAACACGGTTGCGCAGGTCGGTTATTCGCTCGGGTTCAGTGACCCGTCAGCCTTCGGGAAGTTCTTTAGAACTCACGAGCATATGGGACCCCGTGAATATCGTAGAACTGTGATCCCCGGCGAATAAGGATTTGGCCATTGTAGAGGATCTTCTGAGTTCCCACATTTCTGAGTTTTGTGTCCTCCACTCCGGTTGGAGCGGTTCCGCCGAAGTTATCAAAGCAGCAGTAGAGGCCTACACCGGCGCCACTCTGCGAGTCGAGTATTGTGAAGTCAATTTCGTCCACTTTACCGAGAGCCGAGAGGTTCATCCACTGCCAGGTATCGGCTTCGAGGGTCTTGCCATCGCGATAGTCAGCCAGGGCGAAACGCACCGCACCGGTGGAGATGCCTGCCTTCTTGCCTTCAGCCTGCAGAATCAGGCTATCGCCGGCGGCAAAAGCAGCACACCAACTGAGGCCATGGATGCAACGCCAGGGGTTCAAAGCCAGGGTCACGTAAGTACCGCTGACCACGCGCTCCGAGCAGGTGACATTGCAAGGTCCGCCCCAGGCTCCGCCGTAGTACATGGAGGCATAGTGCGTGCCTTCGTAAGCACTGGCGGTGATGGCCTTGTAGTCATCAGCATAGGAAGTGTACGTGGTATCCTGGAAATTAGCGGCAAAGAAACCATCGTTCATCATGCCACTGTAGCTACGCGTGCAGGAGAAGGTGTAGTCGCCCGACTGCCAGTAGCCGGTCTTATCCTCTTTTAAAGGATAGTACATCGCACCGGCGGTATCGAGGAACTGATACTCCTCAAAGGAAGCCATACCGGGAATGATGGTAATGGTGCTATCGACCGTCGGCTGCGGTTCGGGTTCGGGTTCGGGTGTGGGTTCGGGCTCAGGAGAAGTGCCACCCTTGCTGACGAAGGCAATGTTATCGGCATAGAGATAGAAAATCTTCGTGGCATCATCGTTGTAGAGCACCACATAAGCCTTAGCGGGCACAGAGTCCAGGTTCTGCTCGAATGCCTTCCATGAACTCGTCATGGCGACGGTACCGATTTTCTTGACCTTCGACGCGAAATTAGCCTTCGCCGTATCGCCCAGGCTGGGGATATAACCGATCATCAACTCGGTAGAATGCGTTGCGTCATCGTCTTTCTTGACATAGCCCGTCAGTTTCAGGTGACTGTAAGCGCTGTCCGAAATAGTTGGCATCATCCAGAAGTACGGGGTGCGAGTGCTGTTCCCCGGGTGCATCATGTAGAGGCAGTGGCGGCTGTTATACCCCGCATCAGCAGCGGTCGATTCCATCAGTTGGTTAGGCATGATATAGGCCACATAGGCCGTGCTGGCGTTGCCAGAGCCACCTGTACCGGTAACGGTATTCACGGGAATCAGGAAGTATTCGTTGCTCAGGGACACGCGCGTATTGCTGTCCTCAAAGTCCCAAGCGGCATCAGCCTGCTGGATGGAGAAATTCTGCGCCAGGGCAGAGAAAGTGGTCGTAAAGGCCATAAAAAGGAAGAAGAATTTCTTCATTGTTTTTTCGGCTCGTTTCGCGAGAGCCATCGGTTAAAGTTAAACAATATGATTCTCGGGAGGTCTTCCGGCTCGTTCCCTTCGCAGCGTCTTCCCGGCCGAGCCAGTGACATGATGCTGCGACGTTTGGTGTGGAACATACGGCTGCGCGTCAGCACAGGCATTGCACATGCTTCCCTGATCCAAAAATCGGGTACAAAGTTACAAAAAAAAAACGAAATATCCAAATAAATTTGCAAATTCCATTTTTTTTTTGTATATTTGTACCGCAAAATATACAGTAACGAAGAATATGACCATCAAGGTAGTTCATACAAGCACGAATCCGCTGCCTCGTTACGAGAGTGAACTGGCGGCAGGAATGGATGTGCGCACCAGCATTCCGGAGTCGGTGACGCTGCAGCCTCTGGAGCGTCGGCTCTTTCCAACGGGTCTTCGTCTGGAGATTCCTGCGGGTTACGAAGTACAGGTCCGTCCGCGTAGCGGACTGGCGCTCAAGCGCGGTCTCACCGTCCTCAACGCCCCCGGCACGATTGATGCCGATTACCGTGGAGAAGTGGGGGTGATACTCATTAACCTAAGCAGCGAGAGTCAGACTATCGAGCCGGGCGAGCGGATAGCACAGCTAGTGGTCGCGAAGGTAGAGCAAGCGGAGATGATGGAGGCAGAGACGCTGAGCGACACCGAGCGTGGAGAAGGAGGATTCGGACATAGCGGAATTGTATAACAAAACGCGCAAGCGCTACGAAAACGATAACGAAAACGTGAAGAAGATCGTATACATACTATTGGCACTCATTGCGTTGACGGGGTGCAAGAAGAATGAATGGCTAGACTGGAAGGCGGAGAATGACGCCTGGTTCGCGAGTCACGACACGTACACGTTCACCTATAACTATGTGGACAGCATCACCGGCGACACCTGTGTGGGAAAGAAAGTATTTCCGATGCAGACGACGGACCTGGGCGTGAAGTACTGCGTACTAGCCGACCCCAACCCGACGGGTGCGCGCCCCAGCGCGAGCAGCTATGTCACGATACAATACGAAGGATGGCTCATCAACGGATTATCGTTCACGACGTACGACTTCAACCACAACTACACGACGCAGGAGATGTCCTATTTCGTGACGGGTTTTGCCGACGGGCTGAAGCGCATTCACGTAGACGGTGATGTCGTCATGTACATTCCCTACGAGCTAGGATATGGCTACAGTCCGGTGGGGACGGAGGGGTACACGTCATTTATTCCACCGTACTCGGTGCTGATATACAGGGTGCACCTATGTTCCATCGAATAAATTGCGAAACTACGAAATTGCTAAATTGCAAAAAGTGAAGAAATTTTTTTTCATTATAATCAGTCTTATCCTCGGGAGCACAGTCATGGCGCGTGACGCGGAGAGTGTGCAGCGGCAGCGGGATTACTATTTCTACGCTGCGCAACGTCATATCGCCCTGAGCGAATACCCAGAGGCGATGAGTTGCATGCTGCTATGCGATGCATTGCAGCCGAATGATGCGCAGGTGGTGCACCAGCTTGGCCAGTTCTACGAGGCACTAGGTGATGCGAACGAGGCCCACACGTGCTACAAGCGAGCGTACGAAATGTGCCCGAACGAGTTCTGGCAGAGCTACTGGCTGATGGAGCGTAACCGCAGTCTGAATGAGAGTGATGCGAAGGGGGCACTCCGTGCGCAGGACGAGATTGATAAGCATCAAGGTCGTAACCAGCAGAGTGTGTACCTACGCATGCGCATCGGGGAGCTGACAGGGATGAAGTGGAACAAACTAGCAGCGCTATACGAAGAGATGCTCAGTTACAACCCCGATGATGCGAATGTGCTGAACAACTATGCCTACGGACTGGCGACCCACCATGGAGACCTGAAGCGCGCCGAAGAGATGGTGCAGCGGGCGCTGAGCAAGGAACCCACGAATGCCGCCTACCTAGATACCTACGCCACGATTCTGGAGAAACTGGGTAAGAAAGAACTGGCGGCCCAATACCGACGAATGATTCCAAAGAAATGATATCACGTACAATCTATCCATACATCCTACTGCTCACCCTAGCTATTGCTACGGGCATGCAGGCGCAGAGTGTAGATGAGCTTCGACGCAAGCAGCAGGCGCTGGAGAAGGAGATGGCCACCACCAGCAAGATGCTGGGTGAAACCAAACGGAGCGAAACCGCCACGAGCAACAAACTGCAACTAATCGGCCGGAATATCAAGACCCAACGCAAGCTCATCAACAGCATCGGTCAGGAGATTCATGCGCTGGACCAGCAGATGGGAGAGTTGACCGCCCGGCGCGATCAGCTCCAGACGCAACTGGAGCAATACAAAGAGGACTACGCGCTGATGGTGCGTGAGAGCCACTACGCGAGGATACAGCAGAGTCCCCTGTTGTTCATTCTGAGTAGCAACAGTTTCGTGGAGCTGAGTCGGCGTATGCGTTATATGGAGGAGTTCTCCGCGTATCGTCGTCATCAGGTAGAGAAGATCACGCACACCCAGAGCGAGATAGACGAGCAGAACAGGATGCTGGGCGAGAACCGCCAGGAGAAGCAGACGAGTCTGCAGCGCAAACAACGCGAGCAGGAGAACCTGGCGCGCGATGAGCGCAAGCAGAAGAAGATGCTAAGCGAACTCAAGAAGAAAGAGAAGGACCTGAAGGGTCAGCAGAAGGCGCAGCAAAAGCGTGCGAACGAAATCAACCGGCAAATCGAGGCAATCATTCGGGCGCAGGCCAGCAAGGACAAGGAGAAGGGGCAACTGACCAAGGAACAGCAGTTGATAAGCGGCGGATTCGCGAAGAACCAGGGCCGATTGCCATGGCCGATAGCCGAGGGGCATATCAGTCGACACTTCGGCATGCAACAGAACGAGGAACACCAGTACGTGACCAATAACAACAAAGGCACCTACTTCCAGACAACGCGCGGCGCGAAGGCTCGGGCCGTGTACGAAGGCACGGTAAGCGCGACGATTATGCTAGGAAGCGAATACGCCGTGATTGTACAGCACGGCACCTACCGCACGGTCTATAGCGGTCTGAGTGCGCTGAGCGTCAAGCAGGGCGACAACGTGTCGACCAAGCAGACATTAGGTACCATCAAAACCGATGCAGCCGATGATAATAAGACCGAACTATACTTCCAGATATATGAGGGTAAAAACCTTCTGAACCCCGAATCATGGATCTCCCGCTAAAACATAGTGTTTCGGTGCTAGCCACGGCCGCCATTCTATCCGCCTGTGCGGGATACAACCAAAGCAGTATCCCCAGTTGTCCGGTGCGGATCAGCATCTACTCCACCGGTCTGGCAGCGGGGGACTACTATCGCATGGATGCCAAGGGCTACCACTACTCCACAGAGTTTCTCAATAGGAATCCCAATTTTCCTGATCCGTTCAAGAGACCACCAACCGATGCGAATGGAAATATCGCAACAGACCAATATGCATACGGCTATGCGGGCGTGGTGGTGTACTATGGCACCGATGGTAACTACGCCGCCTACGACTTATGCTGTCCGAAATGTCTGGACGCCACGAATCCACTCGTACCACACTGGACTTACCTCGATTGCCCTAACTGCGGAGAAAAATTTGATGTGACGCAAAGCGGTAGTGGAGGTACGGGCATTCCTAAAAATGGCATTTGCAAGGAGGGGCTCAAACGCTATTCGGTCAGTTATAACCCCAATACGTACACGATAGAGGTGTATAATTAAAGGGTTAAGGGGTTAATAGGTTAATAGGTTAAAAGGTTAATGATTAAGCAGGAGGAGGTCATATCGATTGGAAGGATGGGGCGGCAGGGATGGCGTCGCATTGTGGAAGAAGTAGGGGACGAGCCGTTCTTCGTGCTGGATATCGACGGCATCCTGGTACCGTGGCGGACGGAGACGTTCGACCTAAGTCAGGCAGAGAAATACGCGGGGTGTGAAGCCTACCGGATAAAAGGTTTGAAAGGTTCAAGCAGTTCGAATGGTTCAAATAGTGAAAACGAAGATTTGACGTGGGAGGACCTGATCGGATACATGGTTGAAGGATACGGACGGATAGCAGATGTGGATGAGAGTACGGCGAATACGCTGCTGATATTGGAGGACGGGCGGCTGCTGCCGGGGCATGAGGACCTGATACTGAGTCTGGATACGGAGGGAAGAACGATCGTGATGAATTTGCCGGAGGGGCTGTAACAAAGACGAAAACGAAAACGACCAGGGAACGCCCTGGACCGATAAAATGCATACGAAACGAACCATAGCAGAGCTCGGTCGGATGACGGAGGAGGAGTTCCACGAGGCAGAGAAGCGGCAAGTGATTGCGGTGCTGGACAACGTCCGCAGCCAATATAACGTTGGGGCTGTGTATCGCACGGCGGATGCGTTTCGGATAGCGGGGGTATGGTTGTGCGGAATCTGTCCGGGACCGGAGAACGTGGAGGTGCACAAGACGGCTCTCGGTGCCGAGCGAACGGTGGATACCCGCCAGTTCGAGCGCACGGAGGACGCAGTAGAGGAACTGCACAAGATGGGCTATACCGTTTATGCCGTTGAGCAAGCACACGAGTCGATAGACCTGGAGGAAGTGCCGGCGAACAAGAACGGTATTGCGGTGATATTCGGGCACGAGGTGTTCGGTGTGCAGCAGAGCGTGGTGGACGCAGCAGACGGATGCATCGAAATCAAACAATACGGAACCAAGCACAGCCTGAACGTGAGCACTACGGCGGGGATCGTGCTATATGAGCTAACGAAATGAGAAACGTGACCCTACTCGCTCCCGCTCGCGACCTAAGCGTCGGACTGGCAGCTATCCAGGCCGGAGCGGATGCGGTCTATATCGGTGCGAGCAAGTACGGTGCGAGAGAGAAAGCCGGAAACAGCGTGGAAGACATTGCGAAGCTGGCGCAGGCCGCAGCGGTGTATGGGGTGCAAGTGCTGGTGACGCTGAATATCCTGGTAACGAACGAGGAGCGGAGAGAGTGCATCGCGATGGCAGAGGAGTTATGGGGGAAGGGCGTATACGCCTTCATCGTGCAAGACGAAGAATTGGCCAGGGAACTGATAGCCAGAGGGATGCGGGTGCACGCGTCGACCCAGATGGACAACCGCACGGTAGAGGATGTGCAGGCGAGACGGGATATGGGCTGCAAACGGGTGGTACTGGCCCGGGAACTGAGCATAGACGAGATTCGCAAGATACGCGAGGCGGTGCCGGATATCGAGCTGGAGGCCTTTGTACACGGTGCGGTATGCGTATGCTACAGTGGACGATGCACCATGAGCGAGAAACTAATGGGGCGGAGCGCGAACCGCGGGGCGTGTGCACAGATGTGCCGGATGCGTTACGACCTGCTGGATGAAGAGGGAAACGAAGTAAAGGACGATATGGGGCGACCGATTCACCAGCGCTACCTGCTGAGCATGCAGGACATGGACCGAAGCGGGTCGATAAGAGAACTGGCGGAGGCCGGCGTAACGACGCTGAAGATAGAAGGAAGGCTGAAAGACGCGGACTACGTGACGAACGTTGTGGCGTACTATAGAGGATTGCTGGATAGGCTCTACCCAAGCGAGGAGCAAGACCAATACCGCTACGACTTCACACCCGATCCGGAGAAGACTTTTCACCGCGGTGGGCAGGAGTACTTCCTACACGGTAGGACGGAGGGCATGGCGAATATGCTAACGCCCAAGAGTACAGGTGAGCGCATTGGGACGATAGCGGCCGCAGCACGACCGGGACGAAAGGAGATCATCTTGCAGCCGGACGCAGGCATCACCCTGCATAACGGCGATGGGCTGAGTATAGGCGACGCAGGGTGCAACGTCAATGGGACACGAGCAGAGAAGGGCTTGCTGGTGGTAGCCACCAGCGCAGAGATGAACGTAAAGGGAGGCGAGACGGTATACCGCAATCTGGATGTAGCGTTCGTAAGACACCTGCATGCCGAGCGGCACATCCCCGTTGATATCCGGCTGGAACAAACCGATAGGGGCTACCGCCTGACGATGAAAGGCGCAGGAGCGGAGCGCACGCAGGAGTTCGAAAGCGAGCATATCGCGGCCGAGAACCCCGAGAAAGCGCGACAGACCGCCAAAACGCAACTGAGCAAACTGGGCGACACGCGGTACGTGGCGCGAACGATAGCGATTGAGACGGAGGACTTTATTCCCGCCGGAAGACTGAACGAATGGAGACGAGCGCTGACATACTGATGACCTGCCGATACTGCCTACTGCACGAGTTAGGCCACTGCCGCAAGGTGCACCCCTACCCCGCCGGGCGGGAGCCGAAACGGTTGAGGCTGGCAAACGGCACCGAGGTGGGGTTGGAGTTTGACTGCAAGCAATGTGAAATGCGAATATACAAAGTATGAAACGAAGAAAAACTATATTCACCCTGGTGCTGGTTCTTGCGACCATCTCCCTACCCATCTCGGCCCGCCGCACGCTGTACGTGCTGAATGGAGAGAAGATAGGAGATGCTGTAGAGCATGCCCGCCAGATATACCGCGAGACGGGTGAGAGCACCACTATCGCTATTGCGCCGGGTGACTACGAGGAGGAGCTAACCATCGACATACCGGGTCTGAAGCTGATCAACACCATGAGCCTGCACCCGTCGCTGGACCTGACGGAGGTACGCTATGGCGGTCTATATATTGGCCCGAACACAGTACGGATAAGCTGGTACTACGGACATGGCTACCAGTACCGCTCGATGGGGGACAGCATCAACTGGGGCGGAAGGCGGACGAGGCTATGGAACGCGTCGGTGCTGGTAGATGCGCCGGACTTCTACGCCGAGGGAATTGTATTCCAGAACAGTTTTAACCTATATGTCTCCCCAGCGGAAGCGAAGGACGAGTTGAGTTCCGTCAGCGATCGGCCCGAGTGGAGTGCTACCGAGCGTCCCAAGCAGATGCCCGCACGACCGAAGGTGCCGATGAGCACCGCGGTGCAACACCGAGCATATGGTGAGCGGGCATCGGCGCTGAGCTTCAGCAGTCGTGCCAAAAACGCCGAGCTACGTCGATGCCGCATCGCAGGAAGACAGGACGCGTTGTTCGGCGACCATGGAGCGGAGGTGTACATGTACAACTGCATCATCCAGGGTCAGGTGGACTTCATCTTCGGAGGGATGACGCTGGCGTGCAAGAAGAGTCAGCTGGTAGCCGAGTTGACGCAAGAGAAGAATGACCACTGCTATATAGCGGCCGGGCGGGGAGCGGTGCGACGCATCTGCCGGGCGGAGCAACTGGACAGCATCCCGAGTGAGGAGTTCGTGAAGGGGGGAATGCTCTTTGAGAACTGCCGCATCCGCTACGCCACAGCCGACGAGATTACCCAGCCGGTGGATACGACGAATGCGGAGATGATGCGTCAGCACCCCATCTACCTGTGCCGTCCGTGGCGATGGTGGGGCGCACACACCTTCCGCAACATCACCTACCAGCCGGGATGCCTCAAGGCAGACCCGTACACAAAACCGAGCGAGTGCATCAGTCTGGGCCTGACGAAAGGACATGCGGCACCCTATGTAAAAATTGAAAAAAGAGAAGCAAGATGAAAATAGCCTTAATCGGATACGGAAAGATGGGACACATGATTGAGCGGATTGCGCTCAGTCGGGGTCATGAGATTGTGGCCGTAGTGGACCCCATCGAACGACGCGGAAGGATAGAAGACGCCGAGGTCGCGATCGAGTTCTCCACTCCCGCCACGGCGGAGGCAAATGTTAGGATGTGCTTTGAGAAGCAGCTGCCCGTGGTATGTGGAACCACCGGATGGGACAGCAAACCGTTGCAAGACACGGAGCACGCGTTCATCTGGACAAGCAACTACAGTCTGGGGGTGAATATCCTCTTTGCGATGAACCGGAAGTTGGCTCAGATCATGAGCCGTTACCCGGAGTATACGCCCAGTATCACGGAGGTGCATCATATTCACAAACTCGACAAACCCAGTGGCACCGCCAAGACCCTGGCGGAGGCGCTGCCGAAAGGAACGGCGATTGAGTCGGTACGCGAGGGCGAAGTGCCTGGCATACACACCATCGAGTGGGACAGCGAAGTCGATACGCTGACGCTGAGTCATAGTGCCAAGAGTCGCGAGGGATTCGCGCTGGGCGCTGTTCTGGCCGCCGAGTGGCTGCCGGGAAAGAAAGGATTTCATACCATGCAAGAAGTATTAGGACTATGAGTACATTTACCGAACGAATAAAAGCAGTCTCGAAACGGGACTGGATAAAAGCAGGCATCTGGTGCACGCTATACGTGGCGTTTGTGGTATGGGTAGCCTGGGGCGACTGGTGCTCGCTGGGCTGGCTGGTGCTCACGCCCGTAGTGGCGGATATGTTCACAACGGGATACATCCCCTGGACCTGGTGGCATCGGTACGAAAAGACGAATCCGCATCTGTACCGCGTAATGAGTTGGGTGGACGCGATATTGTTCGCGCTGGTGGCGGTGTACTTCATCAACATATACCTATTCCAAAACTACCAGATCCCCTCGTCCTCGCTGGAGAAGAGTCTGCGCGTGGGGGACTACCTATACGTAGATAAGATGGTGTACGGCGCTCGCGTACCGGAGACGCCGCTCTCGCTGCCGCTGGTGCAGCACACATTGCCCGAGTGGCTGGGCGGATTCCGCAGTTACAGCACCGCCATCCGATGGGACTACAAGCGCCTGAAGGGTTGGCGTAAGCCCGAGAAGGGAGACATTGTGGTGTTCAATTTCCCAGCCGGTGATACAGTATGCGAGAAGATGCAGAACCCTGACTACTACACGCTGTGCTACTACTACGGAAGAGACAGGGTATGGAGCAATCCGGACCTATTCGGCGATATTGTAGTTCGGCCGGTAGACCGCAGGGAGAACTACGTGAAGCGCTGCGTAGCGACGCCGGGCGACACGCTGGAGATACAGGATAACGTAGTGTACGTGAATGGGAAGGCAGAGCCAAGGCACCCGGGACTGCAGCTGAACTATATCGTGCGCACTGATGGCAACGTGCTGAGCACCAAGTACCTGGACAAATTGGGTATCAGTCACGACGACCGCAATCCCGAGAAGGGCTTTGGGCGCGTAGCGGAGAACGTCTACCACTTCCCCCTGACCGAGGCCATGCGTGACGAGCTGGCGCGGAACCCCATCGTAACGGACATCCACGTGGAGCCGGAGACGGCGGGGGGCGAGGTCTATCCGCTGGGTGACACGCTACACCAATGGACTCGCGACAACTACGGGCCCATCTACCTGCCGAAGAAAGGTGAGACGCTGCTCATCACGGAGGAGAACTACCCCATCTACCGCCGCATAGCTGAGGCGTACGAGCATCAGCCGATGAGCGTCGGCAAGCCGTACACGTTCGCGATGGACTACTACTGGATGATGGGGGATAACCGCCACAACTCCGCCGACAGCCGCTACTGGGGATTCGTTCCGGAGGATCACATCGTCGGGACGCCGCGGTTCATCTGGCTTAGCATCGACCAAGACACCCACAGCATCCGCTGGAACCGAATCGGCAAGAGTGGTAATCCGGAATAATGGACGAGCAGAACGGGCATAGCACCTACTGGGGCGGAGAGCGCAGCCGCTGCCTGATTACGACACCACAAGGCGAGCGGGTGTGGCTGTCGGTACCGATGAAGAAACACTCGAACGAGATATGCTACATGCACCGGTGGCAACACCAGCACTGGATGGCGCTCGTCTCGGCCTACGGCAAGAGCCCGTACTTCGAGTACTACCGCGACTATATCGAACCGATATACCGACGGGAGTGGCGCACGATAGATGAGTTGAACGAACGCACCGCTGCAATTGTGGAAAGCATACTGCGCAACGAGCGACCGGAGGAAGATAGCACCGCCACAAACGAGGTAAAGAATGAGAGACTGCTGGACTTGCTCTTTGAGTACGGGCCGGAGGCGGGGAGGAGAATATGCTAATTTGTTAAATTGTTAAACTAAAAAAATATACGACTATGGAAGAGAAAAAAACTCCGTCTGCTGATAAGCTCAAGGCCCTGAAACTAGCCATGGACAATATCGACAAGCACTTCGGTAAGGGTGCGATTATGCGCCTGGGCGAAGAGAAGATTGAGCAGGTTCCCGTCATTCCCTCCGGCTCTATCGGGCTGAACAAAGCGCTGGGCGTCGGCGGATATCCGCGTGGGCGAATCATCGAGATATACGGCCCCGAGTCGTCCGGTAAGACGACGCTGGCCATCCATGCGATGGTAGAGGCACAGAAGCAGGGCGGTATTGCCGCCATCATTGATGCCGAGCACGCCTTTGACCAGTTCTATGCTCAGAAGCTGGGGCTGGACACCGACGAGCTGCTCATATCTCAGCCCGATAGCGGCGAGCAGGCGCTGGATATAGCCGACCAGCTGATCCGCTCGGCAGCAGTGGACCTGATCGTCATTGACTCGGTAGCGGCCCTGACGCCGAAGGCAGAGATAGAGGGCGAGATGGGGGATAACAAAGTAGGACTGCAGGCCCGGCTGATGAGTCAGGCGCTGCGCAAACTAACCTCGACGATCAATAAGACCCAGACCACGTGCATCTTCATCAACCAGCTACGTGAGAAGATCGGTGTGATGTTCGGTAACCCGGAGACAACCACCGGAGGTAACGCCCTGAAGTTCTACGCCAGTGTGCGCCTGGATATCCGCCGTATCGGTCAGATAAAGGACGGAGACGAACCTATCGGAAACCAGGTACGCGTGAAGGTAGTGAAGAACAAAGTGGCACCTCCCTTCCGCAAGGCAGAGTTCGACCTGATGTTCAACGAAGGTATCTCCCGTTCGGGCGAGATACTCGATATGGCCACGGAGGCGGGACTGATTGTGAAGTCCGGAAGTTGGTTCAGCTACAACGGGAATAAGATTGCCCAAGGGCGTGATGCAGCCAAGCAGGTGCTGAAGGACAACCCCGACCTGATGGATGAGTTGGAGGCCAAGCTGATGGAACCGACTACGTCTCCCGCGGTAGTGGAAGAGAAATAGTGCAGGAAAAGCTCCTCATACTATCCCCCGAGAAGGCGAAGGACTACGAGCAGAGATACCGTATCGTGCGTCGGAGTCTGGATGCGCGTCAACGGCAAATCAAGGTGAACCTAACCGTGCTGACCGATGACCAAGGTCAACCCATCGCGAAGGACGCGCCTATCCCGCTCTACACACCGCCAGTGTACCCCACCCTAAGCGACGATGCGCCCGAGGTGGTCGTCATCGGTGCGGGTCCGGGAGGGCTGTTCGCAGCCCTGACGCTGCTGGAGCACGGCATTCGACCGATCGTGTACGAACGGGGAAAGGAGGTCGGGGAGCGCAAGCGTGATATCGCGCTGCTCAACCGAGGCGAGGGACTGAACGAAGAGAGCAACTACTGTTTCGGCGAAGGAGGAGCAGGTACATTCAGCGACGGAAAGCTGTTCTCACGCAGCAAGAAACGCGGGGACATGCAGCGCGTGATGGAGATATTCCACCACTTTGGTGCGCCGGACACCGTTCTATACGAAGCGCACGCGCATATCGGGAGCGACCGACTGCCGGACATCATACGGAGGATGTGCGACACGATTCGCGAGAAGGGCGGAGAGATACACTACGAGAGCCGGGTGGACAGTCTGCGAGCCGTCCGTGAACGTGGCGGCAAGACGTTGCCCTGTATCCTAGCCATCGGTCACTCGGCCCACGACACGTACCGGATGCTGGCGAAGGAAGGAGTGAAACTGGAGCCGAAAGGATATGCGTTAGGTGTACGCGTAGAGCATCCGCAGAGCCTAATCAACCGGCTGATGTACCACGCGGCGTCGCAAAAGACGGTGGAGCTACTGGGCAACGCCAGTTACAACCTGGTAACGCAAGTGGACGGGCGCGGCGTGTACAGCTTCTGCATGTGTCCGGGCGGGCATATCGTACCTGCGGGCAGCACGGCAGACGCGTGTGTGGTCAACGGAATGAGTGCCAGTCACAGGCGGTCGCCGTACGCGAACAGCGGGATGGTGGTAGAAGTGCCGGTGGAGAAGGATGTGGATGCGTTGACATGGCTTGAACGATTGGAAGACTACGAAGGCCTGGCTGCCAAACACGGAGGAAAAGGTAATCAGGCTCCCGCCCAGCGGCTGAAGGACTTTGTCGAAGGCCGCGAGAGTCTGGACTTGCCTACCACCAGTTACCTGCCGGGAATCGTAAACAGCCGACTGGACGAATGGTTACCCAAGGAGATAGGAAAGCGGCTGCAGGAGGGATTGCGGGTATTTGAGAAGAAGTACCCGGGCTACCTGACGAACGACGCGATACTCGTTGGCGTAGAGTCCCGCTCCAGCAGTCCCATAAGGATAAGCCGCGATCAGGAGACGATGGAGAGCATATCGACGCCGGGGCTGTACCCCGTAGGAGAAGGAGCGGGGTACGCCGGAGGCATCACCTCGTCCGCGCTGGACGGGATCAATGCGGCGAAGAAGATTGCAGAGCGATACGAAACGCGCAAGCGCTACGAAAACGAAAACGAAAACAATTAACCCTATAAATTAACCAACATGAAAAAACTACTTTTCACTGCGCTGGCTGCCATAGTGGCCGGCGGTATGTGGGCCGAAAACCCCTACGACAAGTACTACACGAACCTGCCGATTGAGATTGAGCATGTTCAGCCCGTCACCTTCCCGGACACGACGGTAAACCTGAAGACCTATCTGCGTCAGATACCCGGATGGAAGATGGGTGACCTGTGCACAGCGGCTATCCAGCAGGGACTGGATGAGCTGTCGGCTGCGGGCGGAGGTCACCTGATTATCCCGCGTGGCGAGTGGACCACGGGTCCCATCGAGTTGCGCAACAACGTGGATTTGCACCTGAGTAAAGGCGCCGTCCTACGGCTAACGACCGACCGCACCCAGTTCATACTGCCGGACAAGAAGGGGAACATCCCCACCAAGTGCCGCGCAGGATTCACAGGTAAGAACGTGAAGAACATCGGTATCACGGGTGAAGGAACGATAGACGGACAGGGTATATACTGGCGTCCAATCAAGGAGAAGAAACTATTCAAGGACAGCAAGAGCGAGGAGGATAAAGAGGCGTGGACGAATGTGCAGACCCTAGGTGGAACTCTCGTACAGGACGATAAGACCTACCGCATCTGGTACCCCTTCCACATCAAGGACTTCGAGGGCAACCCCATCCCCGATATCTGCACAAACGCCAAGGACCAGGAGGCGATGCGTAATAACCTGATTGACCTGACGGGAGGCGAGAACGTGCTCATCGAGGGTGTGCACGTGAAGAACAGTCCGAAGTTCCACATCGTGCCCAGACAACTGCATAACCTCATCATCGATAACGTAACAATCTGGTGCCCGTGGTGGGCGCAGAACGGCGATGCGATGGATATCGGTAACTGCCGCACGGTACTGGTGGTAAACACGAAGCTCAACTGCGGAGACGACGGCATCTGCATGAAGGCGGGCGTCGGACAGAAGGGTAAGGACCTGGGGCCGAACACGGACTTCCTCATCACGAACGACACCGTATACCACGCACATGGTGGATTCGTTATCGGCTCGGAGTTCAGCGGTGGTATGCAGAAGATGATTGTTCAGAACTGCCTATTCGACGGCACGGATATCGGGCTGCGTTTCAAATCTGCTCCGGGACGTGGTGGCGAGTGTCACGACATCTATATCCGCGATATTGTGATGCGGAATATCAAGGAGGACGCCATCTTCTTCGAGGCCGGCTATGCGGACAAGCGTGCCGGAGGTGGAAGTGCTACCGCCGGTGACCAACAGGACGCGTTCTTCCCGGACTGGGGGAACATCCACTTCAGCAACATCACCGCTGCGAATGTGCGTAACTTCGTGAACGCCGTGGGCGCCTACAACCCCATCCACGACATGACCTTCGAGAATGTCAATATCTATGGCGTGCGGATGGAGCCGCTCAAGCTAGAGAAGTGTGAGCGCTTCACCTTCACGAACTGCAGCTACAGCCCCGCCACCGGTACCAATGCGATCAAGAAATGTAAATCGATCGTATACAACGGCACAGATTTGGCCGAGTAAGGGGATAACAAAAAGGGATGGTTGAGGACCATCCCTTTTTGTTGCTGATTTGCTGATTTGCTGATTTGCGAATTTGCCTATTTGCTTACGATATGCTTACGATATCGGTATATAGAATCATGCAGAGGAATTAGATCAAAATACGCAGCAAGCCATACGGCTATTGTGTATTGAGGTACAGGTGGTCCGACCCAAGCAAGCTTGATCGTCCCACCCGACCTCGATCCACCCCACTGACGTGGTTGCTGCTCACACAAAATCTCGCTATCGCTCGTACAAAATGCCCTCGCTCATGGCGTAAATCACGCCCTAACGGTTTTGATTTACTAATCGCTTCGGGACAAAAAGGATATTTGTTTCGTCGAACAAGAGCAAGCATTAGGACCGCCTATCTGCTACCCTGTACGCAGATTTGACGGATGGATCAAAAATCCAGCGCGACCGGCAAGGGTCGCGCGGTTCTATGCTTGCGCTATTCCTCGGAGTGGGGACTCCTCGGGCGCTGCACTCGGAGCGCCATCCGAGGCGCTCCTTCACGCCAGAGATGGCGGGGCACATGGCGGTAAAGCGGGGCCTTGCGCAGGGGGCGAGGAGGCGAGGGGGCGAGGAGGCGAGGGGGCGAGGAGGCGAGAGGGAGAGGG
>X369_Koala__coassemble_110_pt1 | contig 19423 bp, 4 predicted proteins | sample X369_Koala__metabat2_high_PE_004 | metagenome-assembled genome bin X369_Koala | reverse complement strand
TCAGTTGCATTTCATCCGTCGGCGTCAGCCGAAGCACGATGTCAGCAGACTCACCATGCTGCAAAGACGACATTTCCTGCGGTGTAGCCAAGGTCATCCAAGAAGACGGCAGACTCAACGTAATTTTCCCCGTTTCGCCTTTGCCGATATTGGTGACAGAGAAGGTGTAATCGCGAGACTGTCCCTTTATCATCGTTGTCCGAATCTGGGAAACTGATGCCTGCAGTTGTCCCTTCTTTACCGTGCAATAGTAGTAGATTGTCTTTGTCAAGACCGCACCTTCTGCCGTAGTAATCTGCAACGGGATAGACAACCAATTATCCCCCGTTGACGCAGTATCCGAATGAAGAGTGAACCCTATTCTCAGGCTCTCGCCCGCAGCAATATTATTGGCATTCTGAAATTTTATTGAACAATCATCCGGCTGTTTAAGCACCGTCACTTGCAGGCCAGACTGCGCCAATGTGCCGGGATTTACAATATAGAACTCGCCAATGTAATCATCGCCAAGGAGCAAATCACATGTAGTAGAGCCATAACTCTGCAAGCGAAGTCCATAGACATCGAAACCCGCCATCTCTGTCCACTTATACTCTCCACTATAATCAGCACCAACAGTAAAGTGTCCGACCTGGCCAGAATAGGGAACATAAGACGTAGAGAACCGGCCCAAACTGTCAGTCGTCACAGAGATTGTGTTTCGATAGTTGGAATTGATCACGTAAACCTCAACTGCCTCCATCGCATAGCGAAGTCCCGTCAGTTGGCCCGTAATGGTAACCGTATCACCCTGCTTATAGGCCGCTTTGTCTGTACCCACACTGACAGAGAATGGAGCTTTTGTCACGACGCTTACCAGACGAGAGGTATTGTTTGTATAACTGAGTTCGGCAAATTTCTTCGAAGCATTAACCTGCGCATAACAAGAGTAGCGACCGATGGTCATCGGCATGGTCAAAGAGCATGAGAATGCCACACTGTCACCTGGCTGAAGATCTTGCTGCAGATAACTGGTAGCTACTACAGACGAATTATCCGCAAAATAGAAATCCACAGTGGTCATCTGAGGTAACACAAAATTACCCATATTAACAAGGATCGCCTGGGCAGTAACAGTTGTCCCCACAACAGCCTCTGAAGCAGAAAGCGTCAATCGACTAATCTGCGCATCCGGCAAAGTCTGGTCACTAACGGTGAACCACACCATGCTGTTGGAGAAACCAGAAGCAGAGGCCGTAATGATGGCATTATAGCCATCACCCGTCTGTTGGTTCATAGCGGAAGTAACCGTGAAGGTAACACTCGCTTTGCCGGCCGGGATTGTCACACTCGTCGGCAGGGTGAGGTCACTGCTATGGTCACATGCGAGATTTACCGTAAGAGCCTCAACCGTGGAAGTATTGCGCGACAGAGTCACCGTCAAGCTGCTGCCTTCCGTCAGCACAGATTTAGAGGCCGTCATCGTCAGCGTAGGACCGTCATTATCGTAAATAGTCAGAGGTACCGTCACGACGCCAGCTTCTGTTGTCGTTGCAGAGCAACTACAAGAACTCATGTAGACAGCAGCCGTGATGTAATAGGTGCGATCACCGTCCACCGTAGTATTATCTATAACCCCCATATTCAAGTCCACTTCTTCTACACCCTTATCTAACGAGAGAGTTTGGTGTCCACCATAATAAATCTCCCCATTGGAGTCATCACTGAACTTGATTGTCACGGCCTTATCTGCATTACTCAAACGTTTTAGACGGGCTGATAGGCACAATGGACCAGCACCCTCCGACACCGCATTGGGCGTGAGTTGCAACGACAACTGAGGCAGGTCGTTGTCAATCAAAGTAACAACAGATATTACAGGATTGTACTTAGGAGCCGAGACACGAAACTCAACCTCTTGCGTAGTATACAACACCTCATCATCCACCGTCGGAACCTGTATGACCACGTTGTTCTGCCCAGCCGGAATCTTCAAATCCAGAGGTATCGAGAAATGGCTGTCCATACCAGATGTCAGCGTCAAAGACAGCTCCGTGCTCACCGCACGATCGACCGAGACAACGAACATGAGGGTATCTCCCTCCATGATGGTGCTATCCTGCGCCTGAAGATGCAGATCCGGATAGGTGTCATCCTCGATGGCTATCACACCATCGAGAGTGCCATAGTCAGCATTGGTGAGGGAATAGCGCGCAGTGTCCTTGTAGTCCACCTGACCATTAGCGGTCACCCTGATGTAGAAGTAGGTGCCAGACTGACCGGCAGGGATGGTGACCGTAGTGGGCCAGTTAAGACGCGTATCGCCATCATTAGTAAGGGTGAATGTCTCATCTTGCGCAGTGCTGCCACTCCGGGAGAGCTGGAAACGCAGGTTCTGATTGTCCACCTCCTCGGTGCTCGCCACCGCAGGCGACAGGTACACCCGCTTGCCCAATTGAACCAAGTTGGAAGAAGTATCCCTGTTGTTCTGCTTGACACTCTCTGGTTCACCGCTTCCGCTGTTGGCCACCAAATCCACCACCAGATGTTGTTCACCCTCCGTGCCGAGGATTTCCGGTACAGTGAACGTATAATTGCGGCTCATCTGGCCGCCACCAGCCAACAAGTCTTCATTATAGACCGTACCTATCAAGGCCGTATTGCCCTGTGCATCCAGAAAGAATACACGTTCACGCCAACCCGCCTCGCTCTGTAGTTCGCCGATATTGCTGACAATCCAACTGACATTCAACTGGCCACCCGGCTGAATCTGGTTCTCAACAATGGTCACCTGACTCACCTCGAAGTCCACCGAACGAGCCACGATAATCTTGCCTGCCTCAAAGCTACTGGTCACATCATTACCCTGCTTGTCAGAAAGCACAACATCGGTCATCGTCGGGGTGAATTCCGTGCCGTCAGCCACGGAACTGGACACCCGTATCGGAATCTGCAGGATCTGCCCAGTTCGGGCTATCAAATTTGCGTTAGAACTCGAAAAAATCATCACCTTGTAGACACCCGAGCTCATCTGTCGAATCGTAACACTATGCGATGCTGTTCGCTCGGTGGTCTTAGCACCGGTGGTGCTCAGCGTCAGCTCTGTCGGCAGGGTCAGCGTGAACTCCACGGCTACGATATCCGTTGTGTTATCCAGCGTCACGGGCAGCATGACAGACTTGCCCTTCACCACCTTCGTCTCGGGAATTTTCAGAATATTCTGCTGCGCAAAAGCACTTACTGCCATCAGCAATCCGATGCCCAGCATCGCTATGTTCTTCCAAGATTTCATATCCTTATAATCTTATATCCTTAAAACCATATAATTTTCTTTCCACCTACGATATTCACTCCCTGCGTCGGACGACTCAAGCGACGTCCCAACACATCGTATATCTCCCGACTCGTTGCATCCGCCGCCGGAGTTTCCAGTCCAGTCTGTATGCCGCGACCTGCCTGGAAGTCCACACTGATTGGCTCGGCTTCCGCGTCCGCGAGCGAGGCATCCAGCAGCTGCACACCGTCTGCGCAGGTGCCAATCACGGTCTCACCCGTGGGTAAGGTATTGCCATTCAGAGAGTAGGCCACCACCCTGTCTGCACCAGTACTTTGGGTCAGTCCCTGCTGACTGATAGTCCACTGTACGGGACCATCAGCCCGAATGCAGAGCGCTGCGACGGGTGTCGTAGTGGACAGGATCACCTGATTGCCCCGAATGTATATATGAGCATCAGCCAAGGACTCACCACTTGTTTTGCGGATGTTGCGATGAGGAGCAGCCAGCAGGTTGTCTTGTGCCAACAGGATATTTACCGTGCAGACCACATCCTGCACATTGATGCGGTTGTAACTGTCGAGGTAGGTATCCGCTGCCGTGCGGTTGAATATGCCGGAATAGGTATTGAAGGCATAATTCACCGTAGTCTGTAAGTCGGTGGCATCCACCCCACCCTGCATGTTGGCATCAGCCGACAGGAAGTCATGGACAAAGCCGGCACAACCAAAGTAGCTATTCTGGTTGAGCACCATCAGGTAGATACTGTCGCCGCGCTGACCGATGTATTCCTTAGCCTTGTAGGCACTCCGAGTCAGTTGGTCGCTGCCACTTGTCGTCTGCATGTAAACAGCAAAGTCATTGCTAGCGATGGAGTCATAGCAACTGACCGGAGTCAGAATCACGCGCGACACCTCCTTCGAGAACTGCTGAGCGCTGTGATCATAGAAGAAGATGCGCGGTAGCAGCCTGGCCAGGCTATCACGCGTCAGGGTACTGCTGTTCAGGGTCTTGCCACTCCAGATGGTCTGATGCCCCAGGTTCAGCGTCGTAATATGCGTAGGCAGGATGGTATCCAAGTCGCAGAAGCCATTCTTGGACAGATTCAAGTTCTGCAAAAGCGGCAGACGGCCAAATTCTGACGGGATACTTCCCACATAGTCCATATCGCTCATATCCAGTCGGATGATGTGTCCATCAACGGGGTAGATACGATTAGCCTGAAGCATCGACACACGATCCTCTGTCGTGAAGGAATGAATGCTACCATCCGAATGGGGAACCTTCTGCGAAATTTGGCAGAGGATAGCCCACTCGTCCTCCCGAACGCCATCGTCACTAATCACCACAGTCGTGCGAGCAGGCTCGTAGTTATTGCCCGCAAGCGTGAGCACCACCGTATCCAAATCGTTGTACGTCCAATCCGCCGTTATCTGAGACGAGAAGGAGGCACTGGATGAACTGGCCGGAATCGTAACCGAAGCAGGCAAAGCAAATCGGCCGTCGGCATTGCTCGTGAGGGAGTAGGTATCGGCCTCGACCTGGCGGCCGCTGCGGGTCAGCGTCCAGGATAGGGTCGGATTATTCGACTCCTTGACGCTCTTCAGCGTCGGCGTAAGGGTCAGGCGTTTGCCCAAGGTGGCAGCGTTGGCAGCAGTTAAGGTGTTATTCGTGCGGAAAGCCACCGGTTCCTCGCTACTGTTTATAGCCGTCAGGCTAACCTTCAACGCCAAAGCGCCATCCATTCCCGGTACGGCAGGCAGCACATAGGTGTAACTCCGGCTGACCGAATCGCCTGCCACGAGTGTATCCCTCACGGTCAGCGAACCCAGCGAGAGTTGCTTGCCGTCGGTATCCACCAGATACAGACTCTCTCTCCAACCGCCCAGCAGGGGTCTGTCGCCAACATTGCTGACCGTCCACCGTGCGGTCAGCGTGTCGCCGGGCATCAATTGTGCGGGACTCACACCGGCCCGGGTCGGCGCCAAATCGGCGGGGGTACAAATCGTTATCGTGCCGGTCTGAAAATCCGTCGTGACATCCTCTCCCGTCCGAATGGCCAATACAACATCCGACAGGGTCAGCGAGAGTTGCGTACCACGCGCCAGAGAGTCATCCACGGTAAAGGGTAGTTGCAGCACCTCTCCGCTCGTACCACTGAAGGACTGGTTCGATGACGCATAGAGCATAAAACGGTACTTACCAGTACTCAGCTTCTGCACCTGCATCTGGTGGTTACCGGTTCGGGATGTGGTAGAAATAGAACCGGTCTGCAGATTGATTCCCGTCGGAACAGTCAGCACAAATTCGGCCGCCACAATGTCCGATGTATTGGTCAAAAAGATAGGCACTTGGGTCTGGAATCCCGCGTAGAGTTTCGCATCGGGAATAGAAAGCACGTTCGAGCGATTGGTTTCCGCCGCAGCCTGAACGGTCGTATCCAGCATATAGTTCGTTGTGCAGACAACATCCTGCACATTAATGCGGCTCTCGCTCTCGCGATAGCTATCGGCAGCCGAATGGTTAAAGAGGCCTGTGTATTGGTTGAAGGCATACTGCACCGTCGCATCCACATCGGCTTGTTTGACCCCATCGCGCAAGTTGGCATCGCCGTCCAGGAAGTCATGCACAAACCCCACGGGAGTCCAATAGTAACTTCCGGTACTGCTGTCAACCATCCGGACGTGCAGATAGATGCTATCACCCCGCTGACCGGTGTATTCCTTTGCCTTATAGGTATTGCGCGTCAAGCTGTTGCTGCCACTCGGGGCGTAGAGGTACATCGCAAAATCGGTGCTCTGGATTGCGCTAAAACTACTAACCGGAGTCAGAACGGCATAGGACACGTAGTTGAGGAATTGCTGACCGCTGTGGTCATAGATCAGGATGCGGGGAATCTTGCTCAACAGGCTGTCACGAGTAAGGGTGCTGGTGTTCAGGGTCTTGCCACACCAGATGGTCTGATGCCCCAGGTTCAGCGTCGTAATATGCGTAGGCAGGATGGTATCCAGATCACAGAAACCATTCTGCGACAGGTTCAACTCGCGCAGTCGGGGCAGGAGTCCGAATTCTGAGGGGATATTCCCTACATAATCCATGTTACTCATGTCTAGTCGGATGACATGGCCATTGACGGTATAGATGCGACTGCCCCGTAGCAGAACGGCCTTATCCTCAGCCGTTAGTTCGTAGGATATTCCATTGGAGAAACGGAGCTTACGGGATATTTGGCAGAGGATGGCCCACTCATCATCGTTGATTGTATCGTTGCTGACCACAGCAGCCATCAAACTCCATGTGCTGCCGCTCTCGGTCAAGGTCAAGCGGTATTTCCAGTCGTTCTCGTAGGCGCTACTCATGCGGATATTGCCCGTGCCGGCATTATTCGAAAGCGAACAGCTGGTGTTGAGTCCAATCTCCGAACTCCGTCCCAGATTGACATAGCGGCCATCGGCCGTAGCAATACGAAAACCGGCCAGGATGCTGTCGGTAGTCACCACATCCAGTGTCCAAGTTGAACCGTTTCGGGCGAACTGATATTTGTTGTCGGCCGTCCAATTGCTTTCCCCGCTCTTGAGATACAGGTCGGGATAGCCGTCATCCTTGATTGCCAACGTACCCGCCACGGAATCATAGCCGTTACCGCCACAGTGGAAATAGAGGGTGTCGTGACTGTCGTACACACCATCGGCTGTGACGGAGGCAGAGAAGGAGTTGCTGCCATTCCCGCTATAGATGGTAACCATACCCGGCATAGAGAGTCGGGGGTCTGCATCGCAGGTGATGGTGAAAGACTCGTCTGCCGTCCAACGTCCACTGCGCTGGAGTGTCCATGTCTGACTTGGGTTATTCTTCTCCGTCAGACTAACCAGCGCAGGCGAGAGATAGAGTTTCTTACCCAGGGTAAAGGCATTGCGAAGCGTATCGACGTTATTCAGATAACCACCTATCGGTTCGGCATAACTGACGTTATAGTTCACCCGCACCCGAAGGGCTTCCACGCCATCCGTTCGGGGAACGGCAGATAGGGGGATAGCAGCACGATACGAACGGGCCGTTCCGCCGGGCAATGTGTCACTAACCGTATAGTTCTTCAGCGACCAGCTATTGCCATCCTCGTCCAATAGATAGAGGTACTCTACAAAACCCGCATTAGCCGTCTGGTCGCCCCGGTTAGAGACCTGCCAGCTGATGTGCAAGGTATCACCCGGCATAAGGCTAGAGTCCTGTACAGTCACCCCGCTCAGCTCCAGATCGATGGGATTCATCGGTGTGATGGTTCCGGCTGTATAACCGGTCACCACATCCGCACCACTCCCCGTGGCCAATATCACATCCGAGAGACTCATGCTGTAAGCCACCGCCCGACGCAGGGTGTCTGCCGCCGTGATTGGCAATTGCAGAATGGCTCCCGAGTGACCGGTCAGGGACTGGGACTCGGCGGAGTATAAGACCATCTTGTACACGCCCGTACTCATCTGCCGAGCGGCTACCGTGAATCCATCCGAACGGACAGTAGTCGCAATCGACGAGGTATTGAGGGTTAGACCCGTAGGCAGGGTCAGACGAAACTCCACACCCGCCACAGTGGAATCGTTGTCCAGTAAAACAGGCATCATCACGGTTGTCCCCCTATAGACCTCCACATCCGGGATACGGAGTTCATTACGCTGTGCCCACACTTGCGTTGCTGCCATAACTGCCAGCAACAGCACGACTATTTTTTTACAGCAATTCATATTTCTCAAAATCCTTTTATTCTAAAACCGAACCACTTTATATCCCTTTCCATCCTTCCGAATGATGTTCACACCGCGTTGCAGCTCACGAGTCTTCCGCCCGAGAACATCGTAGACCTCATGACTGTCATCCCGTCCCTGCGACACTTCGTCCAGAGCGGTAACTATGCCTCGCGAGCCGCTGAAATCAAACGGAATATCCTCAGCCTCGATATCCGAGAGGCTGGCATCCACCACTTGAGTTCCTTCTGAGCAGGTGCCCAGGACGGTCTCCCCAATAGGCAGGGTGTTGCCGACCAGCGAGTAGATAACCAGCCGATTGTCACGCTTGAGTTGATCCATATCGTCCGTAGCAGCCCAGTGGATAGCCCTATCGGTCGAAACACACAGGGCGGCAACAGGTTTGGTGGTCGAGAGAATCACCTGACCATTGTCTACGTATATATGGGCCTCCGCCTCCGCAGTCCCAGCCAACATGCGACGGATAGTCGACATCCGGACGGGAGCGCTCGCCACAGACTGGTTCAGCAGGATGCGAGCCGTGCAGATGATATCTTGCACCGTAATACGGTCGTCGCGATAGGTGTCCGCGGCCGTCAGGTTGAACAGACTCGTATAATTGCTCGACAGTTCATAATTGGCGGTTGCCTGCAGGTCGGTGGCGGTTACCCCGCCCTGCATATTGGCATCGCCATCCGTGAAGTCGTGGGTATACAGCGCCTTGCCGTAAGATTGGTAACTATAGTTGCTGTAGGTCAACATCATCAAGTAGATGCTGTCACCCCGCTGACCACGGTACACGTTATCCTTATAGGCATAGCGAGACAGGTCTTCATAGTACAGCGACAAGTGCATAGCAAAGTCCGAGCTTGTCAGGGCTTTGTAATTCGGATTCGGGGTCACGATAATTGGGGGCAAGTCGTCGTCATAGCCCTGTGCACTGTGGTTGTAGCGGAAGATACGCGGAACCCACTGCAGAAGGCTGTCGTAAGTGAGCGTAGAGGTGTTGAATACGCGTCCAGTCTCGACAGACTGATCCGTCAAATCCAGGGTCGTGATATGCGGAGGCAGGATGGTATCCAGGTCGCTAAAGCCGTTTTCGGATAGATCCAAACGGGTCAACTGAGGCAACAAGCAGGCCTCCATGGGCACGGTATCTACCAGAGCCATATTGCTAAGATTCAAGGAAACCACATGGCCACCATCGGTAGTCACACGGTCGCTGTTGAGCAATTCCAGTCGATTGTTGAAATGGAAGGGGTGGCTGCCATCGGCCTGATGCAACTTCTGCGACAGGCGCTGGATGATGGCCCACTCGTCGTCATTGATGGAGTCGGCCGTCAGGCTGATGTTACCCAAGTGCAGGTAGTTGTCCGCATTCGAAACGGTACTCTCGACATAGAATCCCAGCTGAATCACCTTACCCGCATAGCGGTTCAGGTTGATGGCATAGGTCTGCGCCTTCTCGGGGATGGCATTGTAACCATAATCGCCCGTACTGTCGTTGTTCCAAACGATGGCGTTGGCCTGATTCCAACTCGTGCCACCGTCCTCGCTCACATAGATCACGAAGCGGTCATCCGTCCCATTATTACGACTGCTTACGGCACTGGCACTATAGGGCGTCAGACCCAGGTCGACACGGAGAACGAGGTTCTTGTCCTGCTGTTCCGTAAGGTCGATAGCCGGAGTTAAACGCCAATCGTACTTACCCGTATAATACACCTCGTTACGTAGATGCTTGGCATTGATGACCGTATCAGCACTTACGACCGACCAAGAGCCGCCATACTGGAAATCGGAACTTAGGAAAGTCGAATCGGCAGTAGATACGTTGTATTTGCGTGCTGTCCAGTTAGCGGCGGTTCCGCTAAAATCAGGCAAGAAGGGCAGTACTTCCGCTGTCGTGAAGCGAATCTGTTTGTAGTCGGATTCCTCCTCCGAACCACACAACTGCTGGACGCGTACGTAATAGGTTGTGCTCGCCTGAAGATTCGAGATATAGAGGTTGCTCTGGTTGCTCAGGGTATCCGTCTCTACCAACTGGGTGTATGCGGCATCTGTGGCCACCTCCACCAGAGCGTCCTGTGCTCCAGTACCAAGATAGCGGAACTGAATATCCGCCGCCGAACTGGTCACATGCAAGACTTGCAAAGAATCCACACCCCGGCAGTTTGCATCAAAAGTGCCAATCTCCAGATCGTCGATATACAGACGGTTGCTCAGACTGGAATCGGACATAAGAACGAGATACTTGCCCGCCCCACCCTGCAAAGGCACTACAACATCGCGCCAGTAGTTGGTGCATTCGGGGTCATCACTCTGTGCACTCACCTCCTTTACAACCGGGTAGTGATATTCCTGCAACAGGTGGAAAGTGCTCTGGTCATCGGGATTGGTCAGGTAGCCAATCTTCAGATTGCGGGCATAACTGCTGGTTGCATAGTTCGTCATGGACGATGTTCCATACATCGCACGCGCCTTGAAGCGCAACTGCAGTCCCTCCAAGCTATCCACCAGCTGAGGCAGAACGACATAGTTGCTATAGCCATAGCGCGAATACATCCGTAGGGCTGCCGAACCGCTATGGGAATAATAACAGGAACTGCCACTCTGTAAATATGAGATATAGGATGTATTGGCGTATAATTCCTTCCACCCTTGGGGTATCTTATTGTCGGATGTTCCGTACACAGATTGCCGGTCGTTCGTATCATCAAAATTCTGGAGGTATGGCAGCGTGATGCGATAACGGGTCGTGAAGTAGACCGGCTCAGTCCAACGGCTGGTGTCCACCTGCGTACATATCTCCCGGAAATAGACCTCGTACTCCGTATTGGCATCCAATCCGGTCAGCAAAACAAAGGTGTCCGTCAGGGCGACGATTCGGTAACTGCTTTCGTCAGTCCAGTCTATGCTATCCTTCAGTCCATACGCGACCTGGTAACCAAGCGGATTATAGGCCACGCGAGGCTGACAATGTAGCAGAGCTCCTTCGCTGCTGACTGAGTCCACGGAAACAGAGATGGGCACTTTGCAGTTCGCCTCGCTGATAAAGCTTATCATGCTCCACAAACCTACCGTATCCGAGTACATCGGACGGACATAGAAGTAGTAGTCCACATCCTGCTCCAAACCGGTCAGTTGCTTAGTGTAGACCTCCACCGTGTCATAGGGAGCGGTTGCCAACTGAGCACTATCCAGTTCTGTGGTGCTGAGTAGGGTGTTCCAACGCATCTCTACACCACCGGGATACCAACTAGCGTCTGCGCTGGTCTTCGTAATATGACTAATAGCAAGCTGCAACACCCGATTACATCCGACCGAATCGAAGGTCAGGCGGATATTGGGCAGGAAAGTAGAGAGGGTTCCTGTGTTCGTGCCGGGATGTTCTGCATAAGCGGTATTACTATCGCTCTGGCGATATAGCACACTACCATTAGCCGCTGTCGTATAGTAATACTTTAAACTACTACTATAACCTGTGCGCATTGAGGAGACCACAATGACCAAATTATCTGTACCGTTGTAATCGAACGGCGTCTGCAAAGGAATATTCAGCCAGCTTCCAGCCGCAGCATTATGGGTGATGCTACCGCGGTACACTTCCTGCAAGTCACTGAGGGGTACCCAATCGGAGGTCGAGGTGGCCACAGTCTTGTCCGTATGACCCATATAGATGCGGGTCAGCGTATCCGTCAGTTGGCTCAGATTAGCACAATGGTAAGCGATAGATGTAATAGCTCCACCCATCCCAATGGAAGTGGAGGGGTAGATCATCTGGTTCCAACCATTCTGGTAGTAACTGCAGAAGGGAACGTTATAGTCGCTGCTCGTACCATTGCCGATTTCCTGAAGGGACAAATCAGTCGTAAAACGGAGGGTATCCAATTCGGAGGACTCATTCTCCGAGCAAACTGCCCGAACATAAGCGGTATACATGTGGTTTGCCATCAGGCCAATGACTTGTGCAGAAAGGTCACTAACAATCCGAGCTTCATCCTCACGACCGATGACTCCGACTTCCCACGCAGTTTCCTCACCAAACTGACCGCGATCCCATGCCAATTGGACAGAATTGTATTCCGTCGACACGACATGTAGGTTTTGTACAGCCGGGCAGTGAGGTGTCTGCGTCCAACTGACATGGTTGAATTTGCTCTGGTCTGCTCCACACCGACTGACGACATAGAGGTAATAGGTCTTTCCGCAGGTGAGGGTATCCCATGCAAGCATAGTCGTGTCCACCTCTTGCAAGGAAGTATTCGCCAGCATCGCTGAATCCATGGCTTCGGTCGTCAGCACATAACGGAAAGTCTTCTCCTGCTCCGGATGGGTGGTGTTCCAACTTACCGTGGCGCTGGTCTTGCCGGTTAACTCCGCATGCATGTCCACTACTGCGGGACAAGGTGATGCGGTCTTGAACAGCATCGGATACCAATTGCTGCTACCATCATCCTGACCCTCTGCGTCACAGACGGTTCGAATGTAGCCATAATATTGGACGTCTTCCGACAGACCCGTCAGGGTGATACTCATTCTGTCGATATCCGTGTATTTCTGTGCAATGTCATCCGGTTGGATTGTATCATTGTCGGCGTAGCAGAACTCGTAGGTATTCGCGTAGTCTCCGGTCGAACTGCTCCAACTGATCTTGGCACTGGTCGTACCATCGCCAAGCAGCTCGTAGCTGGCCTCGTCGGTTGCAGGGCAAGTCTTACCCATCGGGCAAATCGAGAGTTTGATATTCGGACGCGCAGTCGAAGTCGATCCAGTCGTAGAATTAGTCCGTGGATTATTCGAATCACTACGAGCATATGAAATGGAGTTGTTCGTCGTATTGCCTCCGGCAAAACCGGCAACGCCGCTACTCCAATAGTTGGTACCCAACGCATCCACACCAATGATAAGGTTGCTCGTACCATCCCAGTAGTATGGATTGGTCAGGTCGATTTCGTACCATTTGTTGGGTGTGTCGAAGGTAATCGACTGAGCCTCACTGGCTGCCTCAGGCATATAGAAGGCACTTGTAACCGCCGCGTCAGTCGTAGAACCAACATAAACAGTCACATCCTTCGTATAAGACGATGATAGCAGATACTGGAATGCAACACTTGATACATAACCAGCCTTCAGACCAGCGGCCTGCAATTCGGCAGCGGTATAGAGTTGCTCTGTATAACTATTCTTGTAATAGCAGCTGACAGGACCATATGCACTGCCACTGCCAGTCAGAGAAATCTCACCGGGAGCGGACTTACTGCAATCGGGACCAATCTGCTTGGTCGTTACCGACGTCGCGAACCACTCGCTAACTCCATCTTTGGCACCGCAGTTTGTGCGCACGTATATATAATAGGTCATGCCACGAGTAAGACCGCTGGCATGATAACCGGTGGTATCCAAAGATATTGGCGTGGCTTGCGCCAATGCGGTGCTATCCAATGATTCAGTACTGATGATCAGGTCATAACTGTCAGCGGGCAGTTTGGGAGTCCATTGGATATCAAATTCTCTGCGGCTGACATTATTAACCTGCAAGTCCTTCACCGGTACGCATTTTGGGGTCTCCGTCAACGATAACGAGTAGATATACCCAGCGGCGCTGGTAGTTCCACCACCATAATAAATTGCTAGATATCGGGCATTCGCAGGAGCATTCGTAAGGATTAACTCATAGTCGGTGGCCGTCGTCACCTTATCCAGCGTATCCAAGGGGACGAAAGCATTGTTCAAATCCGAGTATATGCCTATCACGAAATTGGCATAACCGGATGAGGAATTATTATTTTTGTAGTTCAGATTTAAGGTCAAACTATTCAGAGGCAAACTCATCTCGGGAAGGGCTGCGATCTGGTATGTCGAAGAGGTACCACCGTAGAAATAGAGATACCCATTCGAATTCTCATATGGATAATTTCCGTTGGACTTCACTTTCGTCCAGCACACCGGAAGGGCATACGAACTCGTCACCGCATCGTCAAAGGTTTCCGAGAAGGGGACATCATAGGATTCGCAGACTGTATTGAAACGAATGGTTTTGGTGCTGACTTCCGAGTGGTCATCTTCTGAACACAGGCCCTGCACAGAAACCGTAATCGAGTAGTTTGTACCGAAAGATAAGTCCTCCAGCACCAGCGAATCGCCGGTTGCTATCGTTGCGATGCGTTCTGCTCCATTCTCGACCACGACGCTATCCCTTACGCAGCCTCACTCGTCCAGCGGATTACGGCACTATGGGTCGTCAGATCCGTCACGGAGATGTCGGTCGGCTTCAGGCAGGTGGGAGCAAGTTCGACCGCGAGGTTATCGACATAGGTGGACGAACCATATTTATTCTCGCCTTGGATAATAATATTTTGCAATCCTGCATTGGGAATCACAAATTTATAGGTATACCAACCGGATGAACTTTCGGCCGGAACATCCTTATTGTCACTCACGGTATAGTTGCGCGATATAAAACCTAATTCCATCGTGTCTGCATAAATGCGCAGGCCTTCTCCGGCATAGGAGGTCGAATTCGTGTTGCGATATACTTCGATCGAGAACTGATACCGCTTAGCCTCATTTATCCACCAATCCGGCAGCACTAGACGCGTAATGGTACCCGAACTCTGGTCGGGCAGCTGAAGCAGGTTGGTCGAGTTGCCGCTGGAGGAATAAGTAGCAATCTTAAATAGGGAAGAACCCGACCCGGACACATGCTCGTTGGTCCAGCAGAAGCCGGAAAATATGCCGGTGGATAACGAATCGAAATTCTCCGTCCAGGGGAATTGGTCAACAGCCGTACAGTTCGCTTCAACGGTCAGTGTCCACACATCTTCGTTCTGGGTCAAAGTAAACAGATACTCTCCCGCCCCCAGCGCACTCGGGAGGGTAAGATTGTTGTTACTGCCGTTCGTCAGCGTGTACGGGATTCCAAGCGACATACTCGTCGAACTGCTTGTGCCGAAATTGTAACTGCCCCAAATGGAGTCGGCCACCTTGAAACCACCCAAATCGGACGATAGGGAGAGCATTAACGTCCACTTGTTCTCATCTATGCTATCGCGAGTGAACTTATATTCATCCAATGCGGCCCACCCGTTGGAGTCACACCGCAGGTATAAGTCCTGCATAGGCCTGCTTCCGGTTAGGAAGGTTCCCGTACAACTCATCGTATAACTGCCACTCGCCAACAGGTGCAACGTCACAACACACTGGGTGGCGCTACTGTACTGTTTGTCTACCGAGATATTATTCCCACTTGTCATCAGACTGATAGTCCCGTCCGAGGTTATCGCCTCGCTGCTACCCAAATCCATACCAGACCAAGTACCATCGTTTATCTTGAACTCCTGACCCACCAACTCCGTCGTTCCGAAGTCATATGCCCACACGGAATCGGTCGTGACAGTTCGCATTCGGTAGTTTTCATCCGCCAAACCCCAGCTCTCCATCGTTCCGCATACATATATATTAGGCTTCGGCACATCTCCAGACACAATCTCGCACTGCGAGAAACTGGTATATCCATAATTGGTACCATACTGCGTGTCGTAGTAGTAATATAAGTAGCTTTGGTAATCTATGGAAAACCAGCAGGGCAACTCGCAGGACAGAAGAACGGTTGTGCCGTTTGAAGCGGTTATAGTTCCAGAAAATGTATAATAAATCGTGTCGTTCTTTATTCGGCTGTAGCCAATGGTGACGTTGCCCAAATTGGATAAAACCGTATCGGAGCCAATCTTCACGTATACATACCCACAACCCTGCGTGCCTTTCATATAAGCCGCCGTATCACAAGTATAACTGCCGACTATTGTGGTGGCAGAACTGGATATTATGTCCAGCTCCAAAAAATTGCCATCTGCATCACATAAACCAACAAACCAATCCCCCGACACATTATCATAATTCCCCCAATAGTATGAATACATATATGTCGGACTGATTTTCATCGTATCCTGCGCAGAGGTCGGCAAACGTCTTGCATTCGACTTCCCGACCGATTCGCGTTTCTCCAGCAGATCCGGCATTATTCGAGGTGCAATCACCTGTGCACATATGCTCGCTGCAAACGTGGTTGCAGCCATCAACAAGATGAGTTTCTTCATATCAATTTCAATTTGTGTACAAAAATACAAAAAAGTTTTCAAATTTGCAAACAAAGGAGGAAGAAAAAGTAAAAAAAAAAACCAAATTTGACAAAAATACAGAAAAAACTTGCAAATTTCGATTTTTTTTATTATCTTTGCATGCAATTCTTTGCGAAGGCGCACATTAGGGACAGTCCCGCCGTGTTATTCGCGTTCGCTAGAATAACACTTTCTGAGGGACGATCTCGATTCGGACTCTCCACTGGAGACTCCTCCGTCTTACGAATCGCTCGCGACCAGTCTATCTGTCGGAAGAAGGAAGAAGATTTATCGGAAGAAGGAAGAAAGAAAAAAGAAACCAAAATTATACAAGAATGAAAATCAAAGTATCCAACGTTAATGCTCCTGCATGGAAGGAAGTGATGGTTCACGCCAACCTGCCGGAGAACCTGCACAAACTGCAAGAACTGGCTTATAACCTATGGTGGAACTGGAACAGCGACGCCAAGAACCTATTCCGTGGCATCGACCACGAGGCGTGGCGCAAGGCGCAGTCGAACCCTGTGGTGCTGCTGAACGTCATCAGTTACGACCGCATGATGGAGCTGAGTCAGGACAAGGCATTCATGAAGATGCTGGACGAGACCTACGCCAAGTTCCGCGCATACATGGACGAGAAGCCGGACAAGAAGCGCCCGAGCATTGCGTACTTCAGCATGGAGTACGGACTGAGCCACGTGCTGAAGATCTACAGCGGCGGTCTGGGTATCCTGGCGGGCGACTACCTGAAGGAGGCCAGCGACTGCAACGTCGACATGACGGCCATCGGATTCCTGTATCGCTATGGCTACTTCACGCAGACCATTTCGCCGGAAGGACAGCAGATCGCCAACTACGAGGCGCAGAACTTCCAGAACCTGCCCATCACGCAAGTGAAGGACAAGAACGGCGAGCCGATGGTGATTGACGTTCCTTATCCCGGGCGCGACGTGCACGCCTATCTATGGAAGGTGGCGGTAGGAAGAATCAACCTGTACCTGCTGGACACGGACAACGAGTTGAACAGCGAGTTCGACCGTCAGATCACGCACCAGCTGTATGGTGGCGACTGGGAGAACCGCATCAAGCAGGAGATATTGCTGGGCATCGGCGGTGTGCTGGCGCTGAAGAAACTGGGCATCAAGAAGGACGTGTACCACTGCAACGAGGGTCACGCCGCCCTGATGGGTCTGCAGCGCCTGGTGGACTGCGTGCAAGAGGAGAAACTGAGCTTCAACGAGGCACTGGAGGTCGTACGTGCCAGCGGCCTATACACCTGCCACACGCCGGTTCCGGCGGGACATGACTACTTCGAGGAAGGGCTGTTCTACAAGTACATGAACGAGTATGCCGCGAAGCTGGGCATCGAGTGGCACGACCTGATTGGTATGGGAAGAAGCAATCCGGAGGACAACAACGAGAAGTTCTCGATGTCGGTATTCGCGCTGAACACCTGCCAGGAAGCGAACGGTGTAAGCTGGCTGCACGGCGAGGTGAGCAAGAAGATGTTCTCGCCCGTTTGGCCGGGGTACTTCCCGGAGGAGCTGCACGTAGGCTACGTGACGAACGGCGTACACATGCCGACCTGGGCCGCCAGCGAGTGGAAGAAACTGTACGAGAAGACCTTCCCCGCAGGCTGGTACAAGGACCAGAGTAACCCCGCGATGTGGGCTCCGTATAACGACCTGCCGGACGAGAAGGTCTGGGAGATGCGTATGACGATGAAGACGAAGCTGATCGACTATATCCGCGAGCAGTTCCGCGAGAGCTGGATGAAGAGTCAGGGCGACCCCGCCCGCATCGTAGCGGCGGTGAATAACATCAAGGCCGAGAACCTGATTATCGGTTTCGGAAGACGCTTTGCGACCTACAAGCGTGCCCACCTGCTGTTCACAGACCTGGAGCGTCTGGACAAGCTGGTGAACAACCCCAACTACCCCGTGCAGTTCCTGTTCACGGGTAAGGCGCACCCCGCCGATGGCGCCGGTCAGGGCCTGATCAAGCGCATCATCGAGATCAGCCGTATGCCGCAGTTCCTGGGCAAGATCATCTTCCTGGAGAACTACGATATGAGGCTGGCGAAACGACTGGTAAGCGGTGTGGATATCTGGCTGAACACCCCGACCCGTCCGCTGGAGGCCAGCGGTACGAGTGGCGAGAAGGCCCAGATGAACGGTGTACTGAACTTCAGCGTGCTGGACGGCTGGTGGTACGAAGGCTACCGCAAGGGGGCCGGTTGGGCCCTGACGGACAAGCGCACGTACGAGAACCAGGCGCACCAGGATCAGCTGGATGCCGCCACCATCTACCAGATGCTGGAGAACGAGATTGTGCCGCTGTACTACGCACGCAACAGCAAGGGCTACAGCCCCGAGTGGATCCAGACCATCAAGAACAGCATGACGCAGATTACGCCGTTCTACACGACCAAGCGCATGATGGACGACTACTTCGAGCGCTTCTACAACAAGGAAGCCAAGCGTCACGCGCTGCTCGTAGCTGACCACTACAAGGTAGCCAAGGAGATTGCCGCGTGGAAGGAGAACATGGTCGCTCACTGGGACGAGATTGAAGCCACGAAGGTCAACATCCCCGAGGCGATGCTGCAGAACCCGAACGTAGGTGACAAGTACCACATCCAGGTGGAACTGGACACGAAGGACCTGAACGACAAGGGCATCGGCGTAGAGCTGGTAGCTATCCGCACCTCGACGCACAACAACGATAAGCTGTACGAGGTAGAGCCGCTGAAGCTGACGAGCGCCCACGGCGGATACCTGACCTTTGAGGCAGACTATCAGTTGGACTACGCCGGCGGCATGAAGTTCGGACTGCGTATGTATCCGCAGAATGAGTTGCTGCCTCACCGCATGGACTTCTGCTACGTACGCTGGCTGTAAGAAAAAAAGGCGACCCCCAGTGGGGGTCGCTTTTTTTGTTTGCTAAACTGCTAATAATTTAAAACAAAAACAGAAAAAACCTCCTCCCGATAGGTATCTGACCTACAGTCAGCTTGGGCTCCAGGCGGTAGCAACGCCTCGTAAGCAAGCTTCCGGATCGCTGCTCCCTCCTGTACCCCAACTCTACCGAGTCACACCTGTCGGTCGGACGATAAACCGTTATAAACCCTTATTCTCTTAAATCGAGCATAAATCAGGACTGGTAAATCTGACGTAAATCAGGACTTGTAAAAGTTGTTTTTAAGGTTTATCGTCCGGTAGCCCGGTAGCTCCGATAGGAGTGTTGGTAGGTGGGGCAACGACTGACGGGAGCTTGCTCACAGGCAGGCGCTGTCACAACGAACAACGAGA
>X369_Koala__coassemble_109_pt1 | contig 19467 bp, 13 predicted proteins | sample X369_Koala__metabat2_high_PE_004 | metagenome-assembled genome bin X369_Koala | reverse complement strand
GAACAAAATTACTAAAAGTAATTGGAATATGCAAGAAAGAAGAACCAAAAAGACAAAAAAAAGTGACAAAAATATGCATTTTGTCACTTTCATTTAGCAAAAACGGTACTTTTTGTTACTTTTTTGCCAAAAATTAAGCAAAACGTCGAATTATTTCCAGTATCCCAATACCCGAGAGCGGCCACGCTTGCCGTTACGCGACTGTTTTGGCTGGATGTAATCCAATCCGGAGTCGTCGACGCAGGTAGTGCAGACAGGCTTCTGCTTGAGAACAAAGAGAACCGTCAACTTCACACCGAAACTGATTCGACTCCAATCGCGATTCAGCTTCGCGTTATCCAGCACGCTCGTTACGCGCAGATTAGAGAACAGATCCTGCTTGGAGAACGGCAAGGAGGTAGACCCATAGTGCTCGTTTACCGATGCATAGTCGGTCAGCTGCTGTTCACGCTTAAGGCCGATGGGCAACGCATACTCTACGTACGCACCTACGCGCAGGCGTACCTTCTTAGTAAGAGGAATCAGACCGCCCACCTCGATGTTAGGAACCACGTTCCATACCCGGCCGGACTTCTCGTAGGTGCCACTCGCCCGGTAGGTGTCGGGGGAATAGAATCCGTAGGTAGGATCGTTCGCCAGCGGGTCAATCCAGTAGTATGAGGCCGGGTAGAGGCCGTTGGTCTCCAGCGTAGAACGAGTGGAATAGTCAGCCAGAAGCGGCAGATTTGCCTTCACACCGAGGGCCAGATAGACCTTGTCCGTCAGGAACACGCCCAACTGAACCGGGATGCCAATGAGCAGGGTCTTCTGGTTCTCGCGGTAGTTGGAATAGACATACTGGTGGGTATAGGTCTCGCCATCGTGGTCGGTGATATCGGGTAGTTGGTCCGTGAACGAACCAATCTTCACGCCGGTATAGAGGAACTGGGCTTGCGCACCGATATTGAAGAAGAAGCGGTTCTTGCGCAACTCGTAGCTCACACCAAACTGGGCATCCGCACCGGCCTGCGTCTTAAGCTCCGGATAAAGGTCGGACTTAGCAAGCACATTCGCCTCACCCGCAGCCACGGAGAGACCGACATAGTGCTCCACGCCACTCCTGCCCGCCGCATACGCAGTCGGGCAAAGCAGCATCAGCAGCAACGCCAAAAATCCATATTTATTGTACCAACACACGGAACGATTCACCATCAACAATCACAAAATATATACCATGTACACCGGGTGCGGCCAGTTGGACCGGCGTACCCTCATGCACAACAGCACGACCTACCACCTCGCCCATCGGAGAGACAACTCGAACATTGCCTTCGCCCGAAACGGTCATCGGACTACCCGGAGTGAGCAGCGTCGGACGCACCCTGGCGGACGACGAAGCCGACGAGCCGTGAGGCGTGAAGGAGCCCGTATACAGGAAGGGGCAACTCTCCACCGTCACACCATCGTTCGAGCGAGTCAGGAGCACCTGGAACTCGTGGTAGTAATCCGCCGAAGTAGGCTGGATGTACGACTTGGTATCCGGCAGTAGCACGCCATCGCGATACCAGCGGTAACTGCTGAAACTATAGCCACCGTAGTTATACTCAGGGTTATAGAGCACAATATATCCACTCTTCTGGTAAAGCACACGGCTGCTGTAGTGCATCGAAACCGTCATCGGCTGAGCCTCCGCCGGGCAACGCTCCGAGAGCGGTTCGAACTGGAAGGTATAATGGCCCGGAACAATCGTCGTATCCGGCTCGATGACATAGACATATTCGACAGGCGAGAGGATGTACGCAACCTCCGGTTCCCAGAACTCGTAGCGCGGGTGGAATCCTGCGGACACGGCGCTCGCGTCCGGTATAATCGCCATGCCCGAGTAGATACCCGCATTCACAGATACGTTGAAAGCAAGTTCGATTTCGTCGTCGCAGAAGTGCATGGTATCGGGCACCACAAACTGGATAGCCGGAACGACCGTCAGGCTCAGGTGGCGCATACTGTCACAATGGTAAGCCGTATAGAGGGTCGTATCGAACTCCACGCTCTGGTAGAAGCGGCGAGACTCAAACTCGTAGTAACCGCCCTCGCAGATGATAGCGCTGACCGTATCTTTCGACACAGGATGGAAGCGAACAACGAGGGTATCCGTCTTATCGCAATCATAGAGGTTCTTGGTCACGGTATAAACCGTCGTGTCGGACGTCACGTACTGACCCGACGGGAGACGATAACTCTCGCCCTCACAACGATGGACGGTGTCGTTCGCACCCGGGGTGTACATATCCGGCAGGAAGAAGGTGACGCTATCCTCCTGGGTGCACACACCATTGCTCATCGACACGGTGCACCGAGCCGTGAAGGTACCTCCGTGTCCGTCATAGGCATACGACAGCACGGTATCCGTGGTGAACTGAATCTGTCCGTCGCCAAAATCCCAATAGATACCATCGATGGCCTCGGACGAACGGGTATGGATCGTTGTATCCAGACGGTTGACATAGGCCACATAGGCATCGTTACGGAACTCTACCTCGTACTTGCAGTCCTTCTGCGTCACCCGACCCTGTCGCAGGTTCGATATCGGGAAACGCGGGTTCGGGTTGGCCGTCAAGGTGTAATAACAAGACAGGTCGTTCTTCGAAATCAAGTCCACCGTATACACCGCCGTGTCCTGCAGGGAGATATTATATACCCGATCCGTGCCCAGCGTACGTTGGTCCGGATCGCTGGCCTTATGCCAACGGTAGTAGAAGCCCTCCGGCGCCGTGAATTTATCCACCGCGAAATCGCCGCAGGCAATACCCTCGAACTCGCCGGACTTACAACCCATCGTGAAATAGGCATAGGCATAGTGTGTATCGTACGAGCAGCGGATAGCCGTCAGACGAATCATCAGAGTCTGGTTGATATATTCGCGGAGCGAGAAGGTGATGGTCTGCCAGTCGGACCAGTACAATCCCTGTCCCACCGCCTCCTGGTGCCAAGCCTGGGTATCGCCGAATCCGGCCTTAAAGTCCGCCTGGGTACACGAACTACCCAGAGGCTGTCCGTTTGCATCCAGTACCTCCAGCTTGAAACACGGGTTCACATCACCGCCCCCGCTGCCATCACCGTGACCACCCGAAAGTAGAACCGGTGCGTACTTGAGGATCATCAGGTCGGACACACCCGGTTGCACGTGGTACCTATAGACCACGCGGGCCGAGTTTCCGCTCGAGGTATAGGCGCCCAGTCGAACCGAGGCAATCTCACCGTCCGGGACGGTCTTCAGGCCACCATTGATGGTCGTATTGGGATCAATCTCCTGCGGATTCGTATGGAGGACATGCTCCACGTCCGCCTGGTTATACTGCGAGGGATCGGCCGGATCTATCGGGTCACCGTTATTATTGGGGGTGTTGGTATAGCCGGCGAAATTACTCTCGTAGCACTGACCAGTAGCGGACGAACCGCCCTTACCCAAGTCGAGATACTCGATACAACGGCGTCCGGGGATAAAGGTGAATTGACCGGTTGTAACCCAATCGGAGTGATCCTTGCTGGCCGAATCGCACACCTGACGCACATAGAAGTAGGTATACCCCTCGTCCTGCAGGTCGACATGGTAGGACTTACCCAGATGGTTATCGGCCGAATACCAGATACCCGCCTGTAGGCTATAGTACCGGATATCGTAGTAATAGCCCTGACCAGACCAGGAGAGGGTACCGGTCTTCGAGTCATACTTCAGGTTCGTAGGCGCGGCGCAGGAGGTCTGCACAATCTCGATGTTATCGATGGCGGCCGCAGGATTCACAGCGCCACCATCAGCAGTCCAGAAGTAGAACACCAGTCGTCCGCTCGTTGTACCAGCCGGCACCGTAAACGAAGTCGAAAACGACTGCCAGGCTGATGCACCACGCAAGGTCGAGTTCTTGGTGATCTCCTGCGTGCTGGAGAAAGTGGGCAGTGAAGCAGTATTGGGCGAGCTGTTGCACCGCTCCGTCGTAGGCATCCAAGCCACCGCCACCTTATCGTTCGACTTACCCTGGAACATCCAGTCGAACCGGACGGTATACGTGCCCGCTGCCAATGTCAGATTACGATAGGCCGTGATATACGAAGCCTTCGAGCCCTTGTAGCACACCGACTCGCCGGCATCGCTCGATACGTATAGGCCGTAGTTGGCCTCCAGACCCGTCTTCGGACCGCATTGCCCCGGTTCACCCAGGTACCACAACTGGTCAAAATCCGTCAGGGCCACCGAAGCCTTATGGGGGTTCAGCGTCCATTGCGAGCGCTCAATCGGGTCCTCGAAATCACAGAAATAGCTATTCTGCGCAATACCCCTTCCTGCCACAGCAAGCAACAGGAGCAGGGATGTGATGCAATATTTAGTCTTAGTCAGAATCATTATATAGGTTTACCAAACATCTTCTTCGGCCTCTTCTGCATTGAGCACTGTTACCTCAATACGACGGTTGTTAGCCTTGCCTGCCTCGGTCTCGTTGGTATCGATCGGTTCGCTCTCACCCTTACCCTCGGTCTCGATACGAGCCGGATCAATGCCCCGACCGATCATCTCGTTCTTGAGGCTGGCCGCACGACCCTCAGACAGCACCTGGTTATGCTCCTCGGTACCATCGGAGTCGGTGTGACCCGTTATCATCACGCGGATACGTGGGTTGTCCACCAGGAAGTAGTACAGTGTCTCGATATCCTTCTCCGAGCCGGGCAGAATCTCCGTGCGGTCGACAGCGAAGTACATATTCTTCAGCACCAGCTTATGACGCAGACGGTGGATCGGGCGCATCGTGAGGTTGATGGTGTCCGTCAGGTTCGCGATGGTCGTGCTATCCGGATGGTAGTTCGGAGCACTGACACGGACGAGATATTGGTCGCCGTAATGCAGGCTGATGTGGTGAGGCTTATCACCATCCACCTGACCCCGCGCGTTGTGCGCCTCGTCGCTAAGCGATATATATTCCACCTTTGCGGACAACCGTTGGCCGGTCTCCTTATCCGCCACGTACGTCACGAGAGCGGGAACAGGGATGAGGCGGAATATAGCCGAGTCGCCATCATATACGTGGTTGAGCACCAGCGTATCGCCCGCATAGTTGCTAGGCAAGTACCCAGCCGCCTGAGCGAGCATTCGGTAGGTATCCTTCGGGTAGCGAACATCAAGTTTGCCCTCCTTATTCATCTTACGTATCTTCGCCTTGCGGTTCGGCTGCGAAGCCTGCGAGACCGCCACCGTCGCCGCCGAACGAGTCGTCCGACCGAGCGTATCCGTCACCATGAAGCAGATGAATGGGTCCGGCATCTTGGGCTTATTGAGTTGCAGCAGCGCCGTGAACTTCACGCCCACAAGCAAACTGCTCATCTTCGTCTTAGCGATATCGCTCGAATAGACATTCGTCGTCTGATAGGTTGTGTTATCACCGGCCTTGCCTTTCACCGCATTCACACTTACCACGGAGTTGTCACCACCGCCAATTGCGGTGAGCGGCATACCATAGTCCACGAAGGCCGCAATGCGCAACCGCCAGGGGAAGCGACGTTCCTCGTTGCGGCTGTTCCACTCGTCGGAGAGGAAGGCGTTCAGGTTAATACCAATCTCGGCCGATAGTGCCACATCCAGCCCCATATCGAACTTTCCGCTCGCACCGCCACCATAGAGCGGGTGTGCATCGAGCGATGATGAAGTCTGGTAGTGATTGAGCATATTCGTCCAGCTGGGATCGAAGGCCGTACTCTCGTATACGGAAGTCGTCATCGTACCCGACTGGCTGTAGTTATGGAGCAAAGTATAACCGAACTTTGCACCGACCAGGAAGTAGACCTTCTCGAAGCTCGCACCGAACAATACCGGCAGCATAATTTGCCCCACCACGTTGTTCTGCTTCATGCCATCCACTTTATAATAGCGATCCATCGACGGATATTGCTCATCGGTATACTTAAACTGATCAGGAGCGTAGCTAAACTTGGTCAACGAACTGAACAGACGGAACTCCGGACCAATCTTGAAGATAAACTTCTGATGCTGCAACTGGTAGCCGATACCAATCAATCCACCACCGCCACCTACGAACTTAGAATCCAGGCCCGTGGCCTCCGTCTTACCAAGCAGTCCGGAATAGCCTGCGCCACCCCAGATAGCCAAGTGATGGTACGAGGTACGTTTTGCAATTCGATCCGCCGCTTCTTTCGTCTTCGCTGCCAATTGACGGTCACCACCAGCCTTCTTGAGGTCCTCCTTCTCGCGAGCAGCAGCCTTCTTGTCCAGCTCCTTCTGCTTCTCAGCCGCACGTTGATCGGACGCCTTCTGCTTAGCGGCCGCCACCTTGGCCTTCTCCTTCTCGCGCTTGGCCTGGGCTTTCGCCTTGGCCTTATCGCGCTTGGCCTTCTCCTTGGCACGCTTGCGCTGCGCCGCAGTCATCTCCGTGGACGCCTTACGCTGCTGCGCCTCCATAACGGGAGTCGGAGCTGCCAGAAGCAGAACCAAAAGGATATAGAGTATATGTCTCATTGCTTTCATTTCTCCGTCCTCCTTACTTTACATGATTTCCGTATGCATCGTAAATGGCGTCTCCCTTTCGAATATAGAAGTTACCATTCTGCAAGAACTTACGAGGAGCTGCATTCTGCTGCTGTTCCGGCACATCTGCCTCAACCGGGCAAGTCTGCTGCTCAATACCATCCACCAGCGTTATTCGGCAATAGTATTTCTCCCCCTTCACCAATTGCGACCCATCACCGGCATAATAGTACGAAGCCGTTGCGCCGGGTATCGGGCCCTGCTCGTCGTACCACTGGAAGGCCACGAATCCACGGTGAGATTGAGTGGTGTCCACAAAGAGTACATCCGTCCACCGCTGCTGTACCACATTCAGGCAGTTCGGGTCAACACGATAGTAGCGTACAGCCGTGCAAGCGATGTCGTTGTAGTACGTGACATAACTCTTCACCGTATCGCCCTTCTTGCTAACCTCCTCCGTAAACCACCCTTCCGTATGGTGGGTCGGATTGGTGCCTATCGTATAATAGTCGTATCCCATACCATCCACATAGATAGTCGCATAGCTAGCCGTATCGGACAGTTTCTCCACAATCAGCGAATCCGGTGCTACCTCGTCGCGATAGGTCAGGTGGATTGACACGATGCTGTCGCATCCGAATCGATTCAGGAACTTAGGCGCGAAAGCGAAAGTTCCGCTCGAGGTCGGCGTATAGCATGTATCGCCGATACAATAGGGCGTGCCATAGCATAGGGTCGTATCGCGCAGGTTGACCGTGTTCTTCGGCGCCGCAAACAGATAGAGTGAGTCGGTGTTGACACATCCCGTCCAGGTCGTATCGCGATGAACGTACGAAGTGACGCGCCCGGGTACGCCGTAGATACGCTTTCCGTAATAATAGATATAGTCACCGTTACAGATGGTATCGCGGTTGACCAACAAACTATCGCCGATGGCCGGCACCGTTACGAGGAAGGTCTGCGTGGCGGAACAATCGTCTTCGCCCTCCGCCAGCCAAACCGTCTGTCTAACGAGATAGGTACCGCCTTCGTCCGGATAAGTGTGGGAGCAATTGGGCATCGCCGACACATCGCTGCCGTCGCCAAAGTCCCACTCGTAGGCCACCATCTTCTGGTTGTAGTGATTGATTGTATCTCCATGATAACGAGTCTGGACGAAACTACTATCACGGAAGTCAATAATATTCTCGCATCGACGGGGATTATACACCCAACTGCTCCGAACCATCGGGAAACGGGGCAAGGCCATCACGGTGAGTTGGAAGTTGCAATCCTCATTCTCCGTCGAGGTCAGTTTGCAGTAATACATCGTCGAGTCCTCGGTTTTGATGTTAATGTCCTGCTCCCGGCCGACAACCCTACCCTGGTCGTCCGTCCATTCGTACAGGAATCCCGAGGGTGCCGAGGCCTCCAGGCGGAAGTTGCTGCCGCAGGAGTGAGATTCGATGGTCGCACTGGCGCAATCGAGGGTGAAATAGGCGTAACCATAGTGTCCACTCTGCGAGCAGTCGTAGGTCGCCAGACGAATCGTCAGGTCCTGACCCACATAGGGTTGCAAGTTCAGACCGATAGTAGTCCAGTCCTTCCAGGTCACCAAACTATATCCAGAGCCATACGTATTCCATCCGGGAGCCTTAGAGTTCGCCGCAAAATTGACAAAACCGCAATCGGGGTCAATTTGCACGCCATTCTCGTCCAAGATTTCAATCGTGAGACGTGGTTGTTCCTCCGCTGTATGTCCCGGATCCTCCAACACGACCGCGTATTTGAGCAGGAGGATTGCCTGAGAGGAATCCACCGTATAATGGTAGGCAATACCTTCCGCCTCTGCACCAGTTTCCCAGTTACCCAATCGAACAGATACTAGCGAACCGGAGGGAACGAGACTCAGTTTATTACCCGTACGGGGATCCTTAGCCGTCAGGTCCCAGTTAGTGGTATGCCGACTGCGCATATCCGTGCTACCATAGTCCACCACACCGACCGTTTCGTAGGCCACCTGCGGATTCACATTCCAACCGTCGTAGTGGTCACCCGTCGTGCAAATCACATCCGATGACTCCAGGTTGCTATAGTTGATACAGTGCTTATCGGCACAGTACACAATCATATCCTTCTCCATCTTCGTATAGGCGCTGTACAGCGGATTGCCCTCCGCATCGTAATACACGCCACGTATACGCACTTCGTAACTACCTTCCTCCAAGCCCTCCAGCAGGCAGGTGTTGCCCATCGAGGTGCTGTAGCTGGCGGTGCTCCACTGCGAATAACCCGACTTGCGGTACTTCACGTCATACGAGTTGGCCGATCCCTCCCAGGATATCTGTATCGTATCGCACGTGATAGCCGTTGAGGTGATGTTGGTCGGCGCGGTACAGTACGCATTCGTAATCTGGATATTATCCACGCAGGCCGCATAGCCACGCGTGCTCACATTGCCTTTGTTCGCAAAGGCGATAAAGAAACGATAGGTATACCCCGCTTGCGCGGTCAACTTCTTGAAAGTATAGTTCTGCCAGGTCGATTGGCCATAGAGCGCCTGGGTGCAATTGGTAGAAGTCAGACCCGAGGGCATAGCGCCGCTGGTGCTGTTCGCCGTAATCTTCCAGAGCGAAGAACGAGAACTGGGAGTTGTCCCCGTCTGATAGGCAAAGTAACCCACGTAGAGAGCTGCACTATCCGACTTGGCGGAGTTCAGCCAGTCAAAGGAGATTGTGTACGGCCTTCCCGCCACAAACTGCATATCGCGATATATAAACTGAAGATCCGCCTGAGTTCCGTGACGGGGAATGCCTGTCGAATCGTCGGAGACAATGTATATCGAACGTTTACCGTCACTATGCGTCGCTGTACCGATGTACCACTGGTCCTGGCAGTTCGGAGCCTGCGGGCCATAGTTGATATGCCACAGTCCACTGGCCAGCTCCACCGAATCGGAACCGGACTCCTCAAAACTCATGGAATACGGAAGGAATATCGAATCCGTAACTTGCGCCCATATCGCCGGCGCAATTCCCCAACAGAAAGCAAAAAGTAGTGCTAAAACACGCACCTTCTTTTCCCTATCAAAAACGTGTACCTTCATATCGTAATCGTTATCTTTCTTATATCGCAATTCTAATCTTTTAATAGCAAAAAGAGCGAAAATCGTGCAAATTTACAAAAAAAAATTGACATTTGCAAATTTTTGCTACTTTTTTTTCAATTTTTGTTACTTTTTTCAAAATTCACTTAACAAAACAACAAAAAAAAGGAGCCAAATCGCTTTGGCTCCTACTACAAACAGACAAATTAACAAGTCGGCAGATTTACATCCTCTCCGGCACTTCGATACCAAGCAGAGACATCGCGTGACGGATGACGCGGGCGACCTGCCCACTAAGCCTGACACGCATGGCCCGAACGGCCTCATCCGATTCGTTCAGAACTGAATAGTCGTGGTAGAACGAGTTGAAGTCGCATGCCAGCGCGTAGGCGTAGTTGCACACGATTGCCGGACTGAACTCCGCACCGGCCTGCTTCACTACCGCCGGATACTCCGCCAGCCGCTGAATCAGGCCGAGCTCCTTATCGTTGAGCGCGCAACCTTGCAAATCGGCAGATTCGCAAATTGGCAAATTCACCGCTTTACGTAATATAGATTGTATACGCGCGTACGTGTATTGAATGAAGGGACCGGTGTTGCCGTTGAAGTCGATGGACTCAGCGGGGTTGAAGAGCATGTTCTTGCGCGGGTCGACCTTCAGGATAAAATACTTGAGCGCCCCCATACCTACCACGCGGGCAATCTCCGCAGACTCCTCCGGTGTGATATCCGGCAGGGTGTTGACCTTATCCTGACTGAGCGCAGCCGCATCGCTGATCATCTTGTCCATCAGGTCGTCGGCGTCGACTACCGTTCCTTCGCGGCTCTTCATCTTGCCGTTCGGCAACTCCACCATACCATAGCTAAAGTGAACGAGTTCTTTCCCGAAGGGGAAGCCCAGCCGATCCAGCAAAATCGACAGCACCTTGAAGTGATACTCCTGCTCATTGCCCACCACATAGACCATCTTGTCGATGGGGTAATCCTGGTAGCGGATCTTCGCCGTACCAATATCCTGGGTCATATACACGGACGTGCCGTCCTGACGGAGCAGGAGTTTCTCGTCCAGACCGTCCTTCGTCAGGTCTGCCCAAACGGAACCGTCTTCCCGACGATAGAAAACGCCGCTCTTTAGTCCTTTTTCCACTTCAGACTTACCCTCCAGATAGGTGTTCGATTCGTAGTAGATCTTGTCAAAGCTGACTCCCAGTCGGCGGTAGGTTTCATCGAAGCCGGCGTACACCCAGCCATTCATCATCGCCCACAGTTCGCGCACTTGCTGATCTCCTTGCTCCCGTTTGAGAAGCATCTCCTGCGCCTGCTTCATCAGCGGCGCTTCCTTCTTCGCCGTTTCCTCATCCATGCCCTGACTCATCAGCTCCGCTATCTGCGCCTTATATTCCTTATCAAAACGGACGTAGTAATCGCCAATCAGATGGTCACCTTTCTTTCCGGTGGACTCAGGCGTCTCGCCGTTGCCGAACAGTTTCCAAGCCAGCATCGACTTGCAGATATGGATGCCTCGGTCATTCACGATATTCGTCTTGACCACCTTCCAACCGCAGGCCTGCTCGATTTGCGCCAGCGAGTAACCCAGCAGATTATTGCGCACATGTCCCAAGTGAAGAGGTTTATTTGTGTTGGGGCTAGAGTATTCCACCATCATCAGCTTGCCGTTGCTCTCCTGCTGACCATAATGCGCATTTTGCGCGATTTCATCGAGGATTTTCAGCCAGTAGCTGTCCGCAATCGTGAGGTTCAGGAATCCTTGCACGGCATTGTACCGAGCTACAATATTAGCAGATTTGCAAATAGGCAAATTAGCATCTTTACAAAGCCACTCGCCAATCTCATTGGCAACAACTGCCGGTGCCTTTCGGGCCGCTTTCACGAAGGGGAACACCACGAGGGTGATATGTCCCTCGAATTCCGGACGGGTCTTCTGGAGCTGAATCATCTTGTCGTCCGCATCCAGCCCGTACAGTTCTTTCACGGCGAGCTTCACCTGCTCGCGAATCGTATTTTCGATATTTTCCATATTCGTTAGTTACGTTATTTTTCGTTAACTTTATTTAGATCAAAATGCTGTTGGCTTTTGGCAGCCGTTGGCTAATATGCTTGAGCTGTATGGAGCCTCTTGTGAGCAAGCTCCCAGCGGCTCCATCCATCCCAATCATTCCCCTACGGGGTACCCAAAAGCCACCAGACAAAATGCTCGCTACGCTCGAACAAAATAGCTCCTTTCAGTCGCTTCAAAATATCTATATCATCTTCTATATTATCAAGTTCTGTATTATCGGGGTCTGTATTATCAAGTTCTTATAATGTCATATTTAAAAAGATGTTATCGTTTTATCCTTACGGTCGTAATAGAACTTATGGAGCGTAATTTTGGGGTAGCTATGGAAGTTCACCAGCAGACCTATCGGAAACTCCGTCCCCATCATATAGGAAAATAGCTGTTGGTATTCCGTCGGCGTCAGTTTATCAATAGCCTTACACTCGATGATGATATTCCCTCGCTCCCGCGGAATCATTAGATCCATCTTAAGGAAAGACTTAAGTGGCTCGCCTCGAAAGACAGGATGATAGACATACTCCTTTTCGGCTTTAATTCCGGCTTGATTCAAAGCGATAGACAAAGCCTCCTGATATAGGTATTCCGGCATCCCCTGCGGGAGCTCGTTATGAACATCCTGAATGACTCCAACCACATCATATACGTAGTCTTGGAGTTGCTTTTTCAACGCAGGGTCTATTATGTCTTTCTGCTTTATATCCATTTGTAAGTTATGTTTGCAGCGTTAGTTTTTAGATCAAAATGCTATTGGCTTATATTTTTTACCGAACGTAGTGAGGCATTTTGTTCGAGCGATTAGCGAGCATTTTGTTTTGGACTGGCGGATAGTTCGGAACGAACTTCTGATTGATAAGCCGTGGGCGAGTCGAACTCGCTCGAACGAGACTACGGATTAACAAGCAGAGAATGGCGTCAGCCTATCCGACGGGTCAAACATTTTGATCTTCTTCCCCCACCGTCAAAGCACCTTGCATTTATCCGCGAGCCAGGCGGCTTCAGCGGCATTCAGGTGCGGAGCGGTGAGTTCATACACGCGCTGATGATAATCATTGAGCCAGGTTATTTCTTTGCTGGTGAGCATCGACATCTCCATCAGTCGGCGGTCGTAGTAACACAGTGTCAGTGTCTCCCAGGTCAGCCACTCGTCCTCGGTGGTGGTCTCGGCAGTCTGAGCAATCGGCGTTACCGCCACCAGGTTCTCGATACGTACTCCCCACTTATCCGTGCGGTAAATACCGGGCTCATCGCTACATATTTGTCCCGCTTCGAGGACCGTTGGATTCATGTCCGTGCGGACGTTCTGTGGCCCCTCATGGCAACCGAGGAAGTGCCCCACGCCATGTCCCGTCCCGTGACCGAAGGTGATGCCTGCCGCCCACATATATTGTTTCGCGAGCGCATCCAACTGGTTGCCTCGTGTGCCGCGTGGCCAGCGGGCATGCCCCAGCGCCAGATGTCCCTTCAGGGTTAGGGTATAATCGCGTTTGGCCTCAGCAGGGATGTTATCACCCAGCCAAACGCACCGCGTGATATCCGTCGTTCCATCGAGGTACTGGCCGCCGCTGTCGAGCAGCAGCATCCCGTCTCCGGCTATCGTGGCACAGTTCTCCGCCGTTGCCGCATAGTGCACAATTGCCCCATTGCCTCGGTAACCGGCTATCGTTCCAAAGCTCTCCTCCACAAAGTGCTCGCCCATCGCCCGGAAGGAGTGCAGTTTCTCCATCAGATCCCATTCAGTCAGTCCACCCTTCTCTATATCCTGCTGCTCGAGCCACATAAAGAACCGCGTCAGCGCCACGCTATCCTGGATCATCGCACGGCGTTCCCCATCGAGTTCAACGGGATTTTTATGACTCTTCATGATGAGTATCGGCGACTTGGCCGCCACGCTCTTTCCGGCGATGGATTCGTACAGCCGCTCATTCACCTTCGCGGAATCATAGAGCACGGTTCCATCGATTTTTTTCAAGGTTTCAAACACCGCTTCATACTCTGCCATCTGCACGCCAATGCGCTCGAAGTATGCCTTCGCTTTCGCATCCACCTTCCGACTGTTCACGAACAGGGTTACCTTCTCTTGCTCCAGGATGCAGTAGGCGATCACAACGGGGTTATAGTCTACGTCAAATCCGCGAATATTGAGCAGCCAGGCTATCTCGTCCAGCGCGGAGATCACCATTGCGTCGGCTTTCTTCGCACGGATCTCTTTCCGCACCCGTTGTAGTTTGGAGGCTACGGATTCACCGGCATACCTTTCTTCGTATTCGTACAACGGCGTCATCGGAATTTCCGGGCGTCCTTCCGTCCAGAGCGTAGCCACCAAATCAATCGAACATACCTGGAGATCCTTCTTTAACTCGTTATACCCATCCACACTAAACATCTCCGGGTTCACGCCAACAAGACCTTGGACATTCTCGCTCAACCACGCAATCACACTCGGACAGTCTATGTCCGACTCGCGCATCAGTTCAATCCCGGTGCCCTTCAGCTCAATGCCTGCCTGCAGGTAGTAGCGGCTGTCAGTCCATAGCAAAGCGCGGTCGGTTGTGACAACGAGCGTGCAAGCCTCACCGGTAAATCCGCTGAGCCAGGTCGCTTCGGCCCAGTGGGACGCCATGTATTCGGACGCATGCGGGTCGGTACCCGGCACGATATAGGCCGCAAGACCATGCTGATTCATCAGTGTCCGCAGCGCAGCAATTTTTTGAATCGTATTCATATATGTCAACCAAATTTGAGTACAAAGATACAATTTTTTTTTGACTTTTGCAAATAAAATCAAAAATTACTTGCAAATTTCAATTATTTTTTGTATCTTTGTATCCAAATTGGCCATAGATGGATAAAAGCGACTGGATATTCCGCAGTTTCAGCAGTGGCAGCAGTGGTAACTGCTACTACCTGGGCACGCATCAACAGGGCATCCTGATTGACGCGGGAATCAGTGCGCGTACTATTCAGCGCGGCCTGAGGGAGATGGGGCTGGATTGGGACAACATAATGGGCGTGCTCGTCACGCACGACCACGCAGACCACATCCGTAGCGTGGGTACGATAGGCGAACGCATCCATAAGCCCATCTATACCACCCAACTCATCCACGAGGGAATCGACCGCAACTATGGCGTGAAAGAGAAGCTCAAGACTAGTCGTCGCTATTTTGAGAAAGGCGTGCCTTGGCAGATATGCGGTATGACGGTGAATACCTTCAGTGTCAGTCACGATAGCACGGACTGTCTGGGGTACGCCATCGACTACCAGGGTCAACGATTCGTGCTCATCACCGATTGTGGCGATTTCAACGAACAAATCGAAGCGGCTATCCGTAGCGCCAATCACCTGGTCATCGAAGCCAACCACGATGAGCAAATGCTGCTCAACGGGCCCTACCCCACATACCTCAAGCAGCGTATCCTTTCGCCACGTGGCCATCAGAGTAACGAGGTCTGCGGACAGCTGCTGGAGCGCAATTGGCACGAGGGGCTGCGGAACATCTGGTTGTGTCACCTCAGCCTTGAGAACAACGAACCCGAGGTAGCCTATAACACCGTAGCCGAGCACCTGAGCCGGATTGGCGTCATGGCTGGAAAGGATGTGAATCTGAAGGCGCTTGAGCGCACCACTCCCAGCGAGGTGTATAAGTTGAACTAACAACTTTACAAATAAGCAAATAAGCAATACTATGAAGGAACGTCTGGTTATTATTCCCACCTACAACGAGAAGGAGAACATCGAGGCCATCATCAACGCTGTGATGCATCTTCCGCTAGAGTTTCACGTACTCATCATCGACGACGGCAGCCCCGACGGCACCGCCGAAATTGTCCGTCGAATGATGGGTGAGGCGGCCTACCAGGGCAAAGTGCACATGGTTGAGCGCCAAGGGAAGCAGGGACTCGGCACCGCGTACATATGCGGCTTCAAGTGGGCCATTGAGCACGAATACGGCTATATCTTTGAGATGGATGCGGACTTCAGCCACAACCCAAATGACCTGATGAAGCTCTACGACGCCTGCGCCAACGAGGGAGCAGATGTCGCTATTGGCAGTCGATATGTCAGTGGTGTGAATGTAGTCAACTGGCCTATGGGACGCGTGCTGATGAGTTATTTCGCCAGCGCCTATGTTCGCACCGTACTCGGCATCGATATCCGCGATACGACGGCAGGATTCGTTTGCTACAAGCGGGAGGTGCTACAGACGATCGAGCTCGACAAGATCCGCTTTAAGGGCTATGCCTTCCAGATTGAGATGAAGTTCACCGCCCACATGTGCGGATTCCGCATCGCCGAGGTGCCGATTATATTCGTCAACCGCGTGCTGGGTACCAGCAAGATGAGTGGTGGCATCTTCAGCGAAGCCCTACTGGGAGTCATCCGACTGAAGATCAGCAGTTGGTTCCGCAAGTACCCCAAGAAAGCATAAGTATGGACAAGAAAACAAAAGAAGAGAAGCTGGCGGCCTTTGGTCGCCTGCTTGATGTCATGGATGAACTGAGGGAGAAATGCCCCTGGGACCACAAGCAGACCTTCGACAGCCTGCGCGAGAACACAATAGAGGAAGCCTTCGAACTCAGTAGTGCCATCATCGCGCGCGATCAGAAGGAGATATGTAAGGAACTCGGCGATGTGCTGCTCCATATCGTCTTCTACGCCAAGATGGGCGAGGAGCAGGGCCAGTATGACATCGCTGATGTGTGCAACCGACTATGCGATAAACTAATCTTCCGCCACCCGCACGTCTACGGTGTGGAAACTTCCGCCAAATATGGCAACCTCGATATCCCCAATGCCAGTCAGATGACGGCCGAGGAGGTCACGACCCTTTGGGAGAAGATCAAGACCAAGGAGAAGGACGGCAACAAGACCGTGCTGAGCGGTGTGCCGGATAACCTACCTACGCTCGTCAAGGCCTACCGCATCCAGGAGAAAGTTGCCCACGTGGGTTTCGACTGGGAGAAGCGTGAAGACGTCTGGGCCAAGGTGCAGGAGGAGGTCGGCGAACTGAACGCCGAGATCGAACGCCTCTCGGCCAACGGCACCGAGGAAGACCGACTGCGAGCCGAGGGAGAATTGGGAGACTTGCTCTTCGCGCTCATCAACATGGCACGACTCTATCACCTCAAACCCGACAATGCCCTCGAGCGTACGAATCAGAAATTCCGCTCGCGCTTCGAATACGTCGAGCGCCGCACTCGCGAGATGGGTCGCACCCTGACGGACATGAGTCTGGACGAACTCGAAGCACTCTGGCAGGAAGCCAAACACGCGTAGCCATCAACACAAAAATAAGGGCGGCCAAATGGTCGCCCTTATTCGTTTTATGTAGGATTGATTACTCCTCGGCCTTCTTGGTGGTCTTCTTGGCAGGAGCCTTCTTGGCGGGCTTCTTCTCGGCAGCAGCCTCGGCATCCATAGAAGCCTTGAGGTCAGCCAGCACACCGAGGTCACCGAGGGTGGTCTTCTCGACCTTCAGTTCGGGAACGGCTTCGGCCTTCTTACCGGGCTTAGCCTCCTTGGTCTCCTTGCGCTCCTCCCAGGTACGGAGGTGCGAGAGGAGGATGCGCTTGGCGTCCTTATTGAACTCGATTACGCGGAACGACAGGGTGTCACCAACCTTAGCGGGCTCGGCAGCCTTGTCTTCCTTCTGGAGATGACGGGTGGTGCAGAAGCCCTCTACGCCATCTTCGAGCGAAACAACAGCACCCTTATCATTCATCTCGATGATCTTACCCTCAACGATGGTGTCCAGTCCAAACTTAGCCTGGAGCTCCTCCCAAGGATTATCCTCGAGCTGCTTGTGACCGAGGCTGAGGCGGCGGTTCTCCTTATCGATATCGAGAACAATAACCTCCATCTGGGCACCAATCGAAGTGAACTCGTTGGGGTGCTTGATCTTCTTGGTCCAACTCAGGTCGGAGATATGTACCAGACCCTCAACGCCATCCTCGAGCTCGACGAATACACCGAAGTTCGTGAAGTTACGGACCTTAGCGAAGTGACGGGTACCCACCGCATAGCGGGTCTCGATGTTCTCCCAGGGATCCGCCTTGAGCTGCTTGAGACCAAGGGACATCTTGCGATCCTCGCGGTCGAGGGTGAGAATAACGGCCTCGACCTCGTCGCCAACATGGAGGAAGTCCTGAGCAGAACGCAGGTGCTGCGACCAGGACATCTCGCTCACGTGGATAAGTCCCTCAACACCGGGAGCAACCTCAACGAATGCGCCATAGTCGGCCATGACAACAACCTTACCCGAGATCTTATCGCCCACCTTGAGGTTCGCATCGAGTGCATCCCAGGGGTGCGGGGTGAGTTGCTTGAGACCGAGAGCGATACGCTTCTTATCCTCATCGAAGTCGAGGATAACGACGTTGATCTTCTGGTCGAGCTGGACGAGATCGTGGGGATCGTTGACGCGACCCCAGCTGAGGTCGGTGATGTGGATGAGGCCATCGACGCCACCGAGGTCGATGAACACGCCGTAGTTGGTGATGTTCTTGACGGTGCCTTCGAGTACCTGACCCTTCTCGAGCTTGCTGACAATCTCAGCCTTCTGGGCCTCGAGTTCGGCCTCAATGAGAGCCTTGTGGGAAACAACGACATTGCGGAATTCGGGGTTGACCTTCACGATCTTGAACTCCATGGTCTTGCCCACAAACTGGTCGTAATCGCGGATGGGCTTCACGTCAATCTGGCTGCCGGGCAGGAAAGCCTCGGTGCCAAGCACGTCGACAATCATACCACCCTTGGTACGGCACTTGATGTAACCCATAACGATCTCCTCCTTCTCGAGGGCCTCGTTCACGCGATCCCAAGACTGAGCAGCACGAGCCTCCTTATGGCTGAGAACGAGCTGACCCTTCTTGTCCTCCTGGCTGGCGATGTAGACCTCTACCTTATCACCCACCTTGAGGTCGGGGTTGTAACGAAATTCGGAAGCGGGAACGATACCGTCGGACTTATAGCCGATGTTGACGACCACTTCGCGCTTATTAATAGCCATGACGGTACCCTCAACGACCTCCTGGTCCTTGATAGCAGAGAGAGTAGAATCGTACTTGGCGGTAATTTCTTCATTTTTTTTGCCGGAGGTTTCGGCCTTGAAGGCATCCCAGTCGAAGTTCTGGAGGGAAAGATTTTCTGCCATAAATGGTAGGTTGTCTGACCTCTCCGGCGGAGCCGGTATATTCAGACGTTAGTAGTTAAACATGTTTGCAATTTCCTTGCTCAGTCGCGGGGAGAGAGCGAAAAAGCGTACAAAGTTACGAAAAATTTTTGATATTTGCAAGTTTTGAGGGAAAAATTTTTAAAATTTTAAACAAAAACCGGAAAAACCTCCTCCCGATAGGTATCTGACCTGGGGTCAGCTTGGGCTAAAGACGGATAGCTCCTGCTTGTAAGCAAGCTTCCAGACAGTCGCTACCCATCTTCATCCCAACTCGAACGAGTCACACCTATCGGTCGGACGATAAACCGTTAATACCGTTTTAACAGTTAACAGTTGGGGGTTAACGGTTAGGGGTTAGGGGGTAGGGGTAAATCTAGCGTAAATCGGGACTGGTAAATCTGACGTAAATGGATATATGACGATTTAAAAAGGCGCTTCGCTTGAATCAAGACTTGTAAATCTATCGTAAATCAGGACTTATAAAAGTCGTAAGTCGAAAGTTGAAAGTTGTTTTTCTTGTTTATCGTCCGATAGCCCGTTGAGCCCCGATAGGGGTGTTGGTAGCTGGGACAACGACTGACGGGAGCTTGCTCACAGGCAGGCGCTGTCACAACGAACAA
>X369_Koala__coassemble_107_pt1 | contig 20010 bp, 21 predicted proteins | sample X369_Koala__metabat2_high_PE_004 | metagenome-assembled genome bin X369_Koala | reverse complement strand
CAATCGCGCAGCGGACGAACTGCGCTCCGAGCTGAAAAGCAAAGGCGTTTTCCTGCTCAACCTGATGTCCGCACCGGGCTCCGGCAAGACCACGACGCTCATTCAGACCATCAACCGCATCAAGGATAAAATTCGCGTGGCCGTAATGGAAGCGGACATAGACGGTGATGTGGATGCAAAGAAAATCAAGGACGCCACGGGAGTCGAGTCCATCCAACTGCACACCGGCGGAATGTGCCACCTGGATGCCGAGATGACGCGGCAGGGACTGGATAACCTCACGCTGCAGGGTTGCGACCTGGCCATCCTGGAGAATGTCGGCAACCTCGTTTGCCCGGCGGAGTTCGACACGGGCAGCGCCAAGAACGCGATGATTCTCTCCGTACCGGAGGGCCACGACAAGCCCCTCAAGTACCCCCTGATGTTCACGATTTGCGACGTAGTGCTGGTGAACAAAATCGACGTGATGCCGTATTTCGATTTCGATATGGACAAGTGCGCCGAGATGGTCCACAAGCGCAATCCGAAAGCCCGCGTCATCCCTATCTGCGCCAAGACGGGCGAAGGCATCGACCTCTTCGCCGACTGGCTGCTGAACGAAGTCCAAGCCTGGAAGGCCTAATCACATTGCATGTTAATTATTAATTATTAATTTTCCCTATGCCGGAAATGTCGAAGCGCTGGATTCCGAAGCACAAAGGCGACACGAATCCCAATCCGAAACTGATTCAGTTCGTAACGAAAGTGACGGACTGCATTCCCCACAAACTGCACACGGTGTCGACCGACGACCCGGAGTACTGGGGACTGGCGTGCATCTTCGAGGACGAAATGGACGCGAAGACCCGCGAGGCGAGTCTGGACCTGCTGCTGGACGTGGTGAGTCAGAAGGCGCTGAAAGTCCGCGAGCACCGGTCGTACCAGACGCTGGTGGAGTGGAACCACGCCAAGCACTACACCGCCACAGATGAGGAGTTCGATGCGCTGCTGGACAAACTGGCGTACTTCGGCATGCTGGAGTACGACTACGGGGATAAGTATAAGGAGGGCGAGCACGGGCCGCAGCAGTTTGAGCAGCGGGATGGCGTGAAGCAGGGACTACGAAGCGAGCGAGAGTACTGGGTGCCACTTTTTGTGCCGGGAAGCGCCGAGTACACGAACATGAACCAGGAACTGATGGACCGCCATCCGGAGCTGGCGATGTTCTTCGAGCGCATGACCTTTCTGCCGCTCGAGAAGATTACCCCGATGGTGCCGCTGGGCGGTTCGGGCATCGGTATGCATGTCATTCCCGTGGAGAAGGCCATCCAAATGGAAAACCAGACGATAGACATCGAGCATATCAGCTACTGGCTCAAGAAATACGAAGGACATATCGGTGCGTCCATTTGCTCCTGCCGCTATGGTCGCAAGAAGATGGACGAGGGTTGCGCAGACGACTTCCACGACTGGTGCATCGGTGTTGGGGATATGGCGGACTATTGCCGCGAGACGGGACGCGGTCATGACGTGACCTACGAAGAGGCGATGGCTATTCTGAAGCGGGCGGAGGACAACGGCTATGTTCACCAGATAACGAACATAGACGGCGAAGGGAAAATCTTCGCCATCTGCAACTGCAACGTGAAGATTTGCAACGCCCTGCGCACCTCGCAACTGTTCAACACTCCCAACTTGTCCCGCTCGGCCTACCGCGCGAAAGTCGAGGAAGAGAAGTGCGTGGCTTGCGGACGATGCGTAGAGGTGTGTCCGGCGGGAGCCGTGAAATTGGGCCAGAAGTTGCCCACTAAGCAGGGCCCGATTGCGTACCCCAAGCACGAACTGCCCGATGCTACGGCCTGGAGCAAAGACAAGTGGGACGAGGACTACCGCGACAAGAACCGCATCAATTGCTATCCGACCGGCACTTCACCCTGCAAGACCGCTTGTCCGGCACATATCGCCATACAAGGATATCTGCGCAAAGCCGCCGAAGGCAAGTACACCGAGGCCCTGGAACTCATCAAGCGGGAGAACCCGTTGCCTGCTGTCTGTGGACGCATTTGCAACAAACGCTGCGAAGCCGCTTGCACGCGTGGCACGGTCGATCAGCCCGTGGCGATAGACGACGTGAAGCGATTCATTGCGGAGCAGGACCTGAATGCCGCCACACGCTTCATTCCCGAAGTGGTCGTTGGTTCAAACCGCGGCCCCTGGAAAGAAAAGATTGCCGTGATTGGCGGCGGTCCGGCAGGTATCAGTTGTGCGTACTATTTAGCGACGATGGGGTACCGTCCCACGCTGTTCGAGCGCAATGAATATACGGGAGGAATGCTGCGCTACGGCATACCGAGTTTCAAACTCGCCAAAAACGTGATTGAGGCGGAAGTGGATATCCTTCGGGAACTGGGTGTCGAAATCAAAACCGGCGTGGAAGTGGGCAAGGATATTACACTAGCGGAGCTCAGAAAACAGGGCTACAAAGCATTCTATGTCGCCATTGGTTGCCAAGGCGGTCGGCTACCCGGCATCCCGGGTCAGGAACTCGAAGGTGTTACTACCGCGATTGACTTTTTGCACGACAACAACTGCGGAGGCGCGGACAGGAAGGGGCTAAAGGTCGTAGTCGTCGGTGGTGGAAATGTAGCCATCGATGCCGCACGAGTCGCCAAACGCAGTGGAGCCGCAGCGGTGACGATGCTGTCGCTGGAGACAGAAGACATCATGCCCGCCTCGCCTGATGAGCGGAAAGAAGCCCGTGCTGACGGCGTAGATATTCAGCCCGGTTGGGGACCGGTAAGCGTACAAGGCAAGACGAAAGCGGAAAGCATCACGATGAAGCGCTGTCTTTCGGTATTCGATGCAGACCATAAATTTGCACCGACCTTTGACGAGAACGATACGCAAACGATGGAAGCGGATGTGGTCATCTTCGCCATCGGTCAAACGGTGGTGCTGAAAGACCTGCTGAAAGACACAAAGGTGGAGTTCTTCCGGGGAGTCTATCCCGTGGCGGACAAACTGACCTACCAGACTGCCGAACCGGATATATTCGTCGGTGGCGACTGTTTCACGGGCCCGAAATTCGCCATTGATGCCATTGCCGCCGGCAAGCAGGGAGCCGAATCGCTCCATCGCTTTGTTCAGCACGGCCACATGACTATCGGTCGCGACCGGCGTGACTTCATCGAACTGGACAAGCAGAACATTGTGCTGGAAGGATACGATAACTCCGCCCGTCAGAAGCCCGGACACACGAATCCCGAAGACCCCTTTGCCGAACAGGTGTTAACGCTCACGGAGGAGCAAGTGAAACACGAAACGGCTCGCTGCCTAAAATGCGGGGCGAGCGTGGTGGACGAGAATAAGTGTATCGGTTGCGGTCTGTGCACGACCCGTTGCGGATTCGATGCGATTCATTTGCACCGCGACCTGCCAGAAGCCAGTACAATGTACACCAGCGAGGATAAGATGAAGGGAATCTTGCCGTATATGCTGAGGCGCGGCGGAAAGATTCTCGTGAAGAAACTAACCGGAAACTAAGATGCATGAGTTGGGGATAGTGTTTTACATCGTCGATGACGTAAAGAAAGTCGCCGAGGAGAACCACGCGGAACATGTGCGGGAAGTGACGATGGATATCGGCGAGGTATCGACGGTCGTTCCGGAACTGCTGACCGACTGCTGGCAATGGGCGGCGAACAGGGAAGAGGTGCTACGGGGATGCAAGATGGTGGTGAACACCCTACCCGCTATCACCCATTGCGACGGTTGCGGACAAGACTATCCAACCGTCCAGTACGGCAAGACCTGCCCGCATTGCAGCAGCGAGGACACCTGGCTCAAAACCGGCAACGAAGTGGAGATAAAATCGATAACAGTATAAACTTTTTAACTCTTAAATTTTTAAAATTATGTTCTTTCATGTCTATGGAGCAGACGCCGTCTATCAGTGGGCGATGCTGCTCGTCGTAATGGCAGGTCTTATCCTGTGGAATGAATTTGCCCGTCGCTGGAAGTGGGGTGGCATCATCACTTTCGGTATCATCCCTGCTGCGCTGACTGTTTACTTCCTGGCTATCTTCGTGGGTGTCCACATGGGTGCCGATTGGGCGCTCACCAATCCGACCCACCTCTACATGGACGGCTGGTTCCACTACGCGAAACTCTATGCCGCGCTGACGGGTTGCATCGGTTTCATGCTCATCAAGTATGAGATTGGTATCGGTAAGCAACACTGGTTCAAGTGTTTCCCGTTCGTGATTGTAGCCATCAATATCCTGATTGCGGTGGTAAGTGACTTCGAGCATGCAGCCCGTTTCTGGTACTGCTGGGGATTGACCGAAGAGGGCGTGTGGGCCTTTGGCGGTTGGCATAACATCATGAACGGTGTAGCCGGACTGATTAACATCTTCTGTATGACCGCCTGGTGGTCGCTGTACCCCTCGAAGGACAAGACGGATATGCTTTGGCCGGACATGACCTGGGTGTACATTCTTGTGTATGACGTTTGGAACTTTGCGTACACCTATAACTGTCTGCCGACTCACTCGTGGTATTGCGGTGTAGCGCTGCTGCTGGCTCCGACCGTAGCCGCTATCCTCTGGAACCGCGGTGGTTGGATTCAGAACCGTGCCAACACCCTGGCTATCTGGTGCATGTTCGCGCAAGTCGTTCCTCTCTTCCAAGAGTGGCTTGTTGACAAAGGTGGTGCGCATAACGCTTGGGCTGTGCTGCCGAGCTGCTATATCCTCGACAATGGCGAACTGCCCGCTATCATGCAGAATCAGCCGGTAGGCACGATCCTGACGACGGCAGAGTGCCCGGCCGATCCGACGATGATGACGGTTATCAGTGCTGCGGCCTTGGTCGTCAACATCATCGCGATTGCGTATATCGCCCAGCAGTCCTGCAAGCGGCATATCAACCCGTACACAACGGATGTCTTTGTGAACCAGAAGTACTACAAGGATGCTATGGCGCGGATGTAGATTTGTGCCATGAACGCAGTGAAGAACTTCTTTCTGATGTATTGGGACGGCCTCAGGAGTATGACCTGGGGCCGCCAGCTCTGGATACCGGTGATTGTCAAACTACTGATAATCTTCCTCATCCTCCGCCTCTTCTTCTTTCAACCCGTTCCTCCCACCATTATCAACTAATTTATCATTTATCATTTACCATTTACCATTTATCATTTACCATTTATCATTTACCATTTATCATTTACCATTTATCATTTATCATTTACCATTTATCATTTACCATTTAATACTATGGATCTCCTTTCCCTCTCGCGCTTTCAATTTGCGCTCACGGCCTGCTACCACTGGCTGTTCGTACCCCTGACCCTGGGTCTGGGTATCGTCATGTCCGTTATGGAGACGCTCTACGTCTACCGCAAGGACGATTTCTGGAAAACGGCTGCCCAGTTCTGGCAGAAACTTTTCGCCATCAATTTCGCCATCGGTGTAGCGACGGGTATCATCCTGGAGTTTGAGTTCGGAACGAACTTCTCCAACTACTCCTGGTTCGTGGGCGACATCTTCGGTGCCCCGCTGGCCATCGAGGGCATCGTAGCCTTCTTTATGGAGGCCACCTTCATCGCCATCATGTTCTTCGGTTGGGAGAAAGTGGGCCGCAAGACCCACCTCATGTCCACCTGGCTCACGTTCCTCGGCACGACTTGCTCGGCCTGGTGGATACTCGTGGCCAACAGCTGGATGCAGCACCCCGTAGGGATGGAGTTTAACCCCGCCACGGTGCGCAACGAGATGATGGACTTTCTGGGCGTGGCGTTCCAACCGACGGCGGTCATTAAGTTCACCCACGCGGTTCTCTCTGGCTGGATGACGGGTGCGATGTTCGTCATTGCGGTCTGCGCCTGGTTTCTGCTCAAAAAGCGCCATCAGGAGATGGCTCGTCGCAGTATGGTTGTTGCGGCTGTCGTTGGTTTGATTGGTACGGCCGGTTGCATGCTGGCCGGAGACCAACACGGTGTGGAGATTGCCAAGACGCAACCCATGAAACTCGCTGCCGCCGAAGGACTGCAGCAAGGCAGCAATGCCGCTGCTTTCAGTTTCGTGCCGGGCGTGGAAGTACCGCATATGCTCAGCATCCTCGCCACCCACGATTACAACGGTTACGTCTGGGGTGTGAATGACCTGAAACAACAGGGCGAGGAGCGCATCGCCGATGGCAAGATTGCCCTCGCCGCTTTCCGCACCTACCGCCAAACGCGCAACAGCGACCCCGCCGCAGCAGAAAAAGCGCTCGATACGTTCAACCAACATAAAGAGAATTTCGGTTACGGTTACCTCGATTCGGCCGACGAACTCGTGCCCAATGTGACCCTCTGCTATTGGGCCTTCCGAGGGATGATTGCTCTCGGCTCGCTGACGGCCCTCTGTTTCGTACTGACGCTGCTGCTGGGTTGGAAGGGCTGGCTGGAGAGGTACAAGTATTTCCTTTGGTTCTGCATTGCCTGCCTGCCGTGCGTTTATCTGGCGGGACAGTGCGGTTGGATCTTCACCGAGTGCGGTCGTCAGCCTTGGGCCATCCAGGGACTGCTGCCCGTCAAGGCCGCCGTCTCCAGCCTCTCCGTCGGCAGCGTCCTGACCACCATCTGCATCTTCGCGGTGCTGTTCACTGGTCTGCTCATCGCCGAAATCCGCATCATGTGCAACGCCATCAAGAATTATTAAAGACAGATAATACAATTTTGCTGCGCATATTAATTATTAATTATTAATTATTAATTAAAAATGACATACGAATTTCTCCAACAATACTGGTGGCTCCTGGTGAGCCTGCTCGGTGCCCTCTTCGTCATGCTGACGTTTGTGCAGGGGGCCAACGTCCTGATTTTCGCGCTCGGTAAGACGGAAGACGAGCGGCAACTGATCGTCAACTCCACGGGGCGCAAGTGGGAATTCACTTTCACGACTCTCGTGACCTTTGGTGGCGCGTTCTTCGCCAGTTTTCCGCTGTTCTACAGCACCAGTTTCGGCGGCGCCTACTGGGTGTGGATGCTGATTCTGTTCAGTTTCATCCTGCAGGCCGTGTCGTACGAGTTCCAAAATAAACCCGGCAATGTCTACGGCCGTCAGGCCTACCGCACCTTCCTGCTCATCAACGGCATCCTGGGCCCCCTCTTGGTCGGCACGGCGGTTGGCACGTTCTTCAACGGCGCAAACTTCTGCGTCTCGCAAGATGTGATGGGAGTCGGAGGAGTGATCTCGCAGTGGACCAGTCCCTGGCACGGACTGGAAGCCGTCGCCAATCCCTGGAACGTCTGCCTCGGCCTCGCGGTTGCGCTGCTGAGTATCTCGCTCGGACTGCTCTATCTCATCAATAACGTGGACGATGCCGCTCTTCGCGCCCGTGCCCGCAAGTACCTCCTCTATTTCGCACCGGCTTTCGTACTGCTGTTTGTGCTCTTTGTGGGCCATCTGCTGTTCGCGCAGGGCTGGGCCGTCGATGCGAACGGACAGGTCTCCATCGAGGACTACAAGTACCTGCATAACTTCCTCCAGATGCCCGTCGTAGCCGCGGTCTTTCTGGTAGGTGTGATTGGCGTTTTGGCGGGATTCGTGCTGGGTATCTTCACGGACAGTCGTCGCGGCATCTGGTTCGCCGGAGCGGGTTCGGTGCTGGCGGTACTGGGTCTGCTCCTTCTCGCCGGTTGGAACGGCACCTGCTATTATCCGTCCCTCACCGACCTGCAGTCCAGTCTCCATCTGGGCAACAGTTGCAGCAGTGAGTTTACCCTGCGCACCATGTTCTACGTCAGTCTGCTCATTCCCTTCGTTCTGGCTTACATCGCCTGGGCCTGGCGCACGATGGACCGCAAGTCCCTGACCAAGCAGGAGCTCCAACAGACTGAGGCCAAGTACTAAAATCTACCTGTTTCACCTTTTAGGTAGCTAAAAGATGGTGGAAATGAATATGAGCGCTAAAGCGTGATTAGACCGATTTGTTACGCATCACCTTGGGGAAGGCATATTTGGGCAATTGTTCCACGGAAAGACGAAAAGGGATAGTTACTCCGCGATGGTCATTTCACCGCAGAGAGGTTTGGAGAGCAGGCGGGCGGCGTGGTGGGCGTCGGGCTCTTCGCCCAGGACGTACATCATCTTGGTAAGGAGGGCTTCGGTGGTGATATCGTAACCCGAGATAACGCCGGCCTTGATGAGGTTCATGGAGGTATCGTACTGACCCATCTCCACCGAGCCGGCGGAACACTGGGTCTTGTTGACAATGACGATATCGCGGTCCACGGCCTGCTTGAGGAGGCGATAGAGCCATCCGGAAGAGGGCGCATTGCCGGCACCGTAGGTCTCCAGAACCACTCCCCGCAAACCAGGAGTTTGTAATATGTTCTCCACCAGACTGGGCGCAATACCCGGGAAGAGGTGGATGACCGCTACGTTCGGGTCGATGGCCGTATGAACGCGGAGGGAGCTGCCGACATGGCTGTAGTCAATCAGCCGCTCGCGGTAGGTGATATGCACGCCGGCTTTGGCTAGCGAGGGGTAGTTATGGCTATCGAAGGCCTCGAAGTGCTCGGTGTTGATCTTCGTGGTACGGTTGGCGCGGAAGAGCTTGTCCTCGAAGTAAATCGTCACTTCCGGCACCATCGCGTGTCCCCACTCGTCGGTAGCCGCAGCAATCTCGATAGCGGTCAGCAGGTTCTCCTTGGCGTCACTGCGGAGGACACCGACAGGGAGCTGACTGCCCGTGAAGACAACCGGCTTCGACAGGTTCTCCAGCGCAAAACTAAGCGCGGAGGCGCTATAGCTCATCGTGTCGGTGCCATGCAGAACAACGAAGCCGTCGTACTCGTCGTAGCAGTTCTCAATCACCTCCGTCATCTGCACCCAGTTATCCGGGCAGATGTCCGATGAGTCGATGAGCGGCGAGAAGGAGTAGGTCTCCACGGCAATCTCGCTGTTCAGCGCAATCTCGGGGATATAGGTGCGGAACGTGCTGGCATCGGCGGGCACCAACCCACCGGTCTTCGGATTGCGAACCATCGTAATAGTTCCTCCGGTAACGATGACGAGAACTTTTTTCAAATGAGAAATGGGAAATGATAAATGAGAAATTATAAATGGGAAATGAGAAATGAGAAATTATTTGTTTTCTGCGAGTAGGTCGGGACGGCGCTCCTGGGTGTGGCGGAGGGACTCGTCGTAGAGCCACTCCTCCACCTTCGCCTGGTTGCCGCTGAGTAGGATTTCCGGCACGCGCCAGCCTTTGTACTCCGCAGGGCGGGTGTAGACACCGGCTTCGAGCAGACCGTCCTGGAAACTGTCGTTCAGGGCGGACTCCACATCGCCAAGGGCTCCGGGCAGGAGTCGAACGATGGCATCGGTCATAATAGCAGCCGGCATTTCACCTCCCGTCAGGACATAATCGCCGATGGAGTACTCGCGCGTAATCAGATGATCGCGCACGCGTTGGTCCACGCCCTTGTAGTGACCGCAGAGGATGATGATATTCTGCTTGAGCGAAAGGGTATTGGCGGCTTGTTGGTTAAACCGCTCGCCGTCGGGGGCGGTAAAGATAATCTCGTCGTAGTCGCGCTCGGCCTTGAGGGCCGATATGCAGCGGTCGATGGGCTCAATCTGCATCACCATTCCCGCTCCGAAACCGAAGGCGTAGTCGTCGACCTTGCGGTGCTTATCGAGGGTCCAATCGCGCAGGTTGTGGACATGGATTTCACAGAGCCCTTTGTCTTGGGCCCGGCGGACGATGCTGTGGCTGAGGGGGCTCTCCAGCAGCTCGGGTTGGCAGGTCAGGATATCGATGCGCATACGACGGGTAGAAAGCAAAGAGCGAGCCCAAATGAGCTCGCTCCTTGTGAATTACTTCTTGTGGCGGTCGCCGTAGCGAGACATGAACTTGTCCACACGACCGGCGGTGTCGACCAGCTTCGACTTACCCGTATAGAAGGGGTGCGAAGTGTTCGAGATTTCCAGCTTAATCAGCGGGTAGGTAACTCCATCGATCTCAATCGAGTCACGCGTGTTGGCGCAACTGCGGCTGAAGAACTGCGTACCATCCGACATATCCTTGAATACCACGATGCGATACTCCTCGGGATGAATTCCTTGTTTCATTTCAGTTTTCTCCTTGTCTAAATGGTTAAACAATTACTCAGCTACGACGTTGAGTTTGATTTCGGCCTTCACTTCGCGGTGCAGACGAGCGACGGCAACGTGCTCACCCAGCTCCTTGATAGCCTCGACGGTGATGACCTTCTTATCGATATTGATGCCCTGTGCAGCGAGTGCGTCGCTGATCTGGGCGGTGGTAACGGTACCGAAGATCTTACCATCCTCGTTCGCCTTCACAGCCACCTGGATCGCGGTCTCGGCCAGCTTAGCAGCGAGTGCCTCGGCATCAGCGAGCATCTGAGCCTGCTTGTGCTCCTGCTGCTTGATGGTTTCGTTACGCTGCTTGAGGTTCGACTCGTTGGCGATAACGGCGTACTTGTTAGGGATGAGGTAATTGCGGCCGTAACCGTCCTTTACCTTGATGATGTCATGCTTGTAGCCCAGATTAGCTACATCTTGAATCAGAATAACTTCCATAATCGTTTTGTAGTTAATAAGGGGTTTTACTTCATGCAGTCCGTTACGTAGGGCAGGAGTGCCAGGTGACGGGCTTTCTTAACGGCCTGAGCGACCTTGCGCTGATACTTCAGGCTGGTGCCGGTGATGCGGCGCGGCAGGATTTTACCTTGCTCGTTCAGGAACTTCTTGAGGAACTCGGGGTCCTTGTAGTCGATGTACTTGATGCCACTCTTGAGGAAACGGCAGTACTTCTTCTTGTTACGATCCGTGGTTTGCGGAGTCAAATAACGAATTTCTTCATTCTGTGCCATAATTAAGCCTCCTCCTTGTGATGGTTACGACGCTTTTCAGCGTACTCAAATGCGTACTTGTCCAGACGGGTCGTCAGGAAGCGGATTACGCGCTCGTCACGACGATAGCCGGTCTCGAGGGTGTCAACTACGGACGGCTCAGCGTCAAACTGCAGCAGGGCATAGAATCCCGTAGTCTTGCCTTGGATAGGATATGCCAGTTTCTTCATACCCCACCCCTCACGATTGAGAATAGAACGGCCATTCTCCTTGAGAAGATTCTCGAATTTGTCAACTGCTTCCTTCATCTGTGGCTCAGACAAAACGGGAGTTAAAACGAAAGCAGTTTCGTAATGATTTAACATACGTTTGTTAAATTAATAATTAATAATTAAGAATTAATATGCATTTCGGCCAATCGGGTCATTTTAGACCGTTAGTGGGCGAAAAAGCATGCAAAGTTACAAAAAAAAAATGAAATATGCAAATTTTTAGCGATTTTTTTTCGAAAAAAAATACTTAGAGCGAGCCGAGAAGGAGGAGAATCATGGCGGCGAGGATACCGAGCAGGCAGATGAGACGGGGACGGATGTTGTGCTCGCGAAGGAAGATCGCACCATAGGTGAAGGTGATGAGCACCGAGCCGCGACGAACGAGGCTGACGACGGCAATGAGGGAGTGGACGTCCGTCAGCGCCAGCAGGTAGACATAGTCGGAGAGAATAAGTCCGAGAGCAATTCCGACAAGCCAAGCGAGGGTCTTGGAGTCGATATGCGGGAGGATAGGTGTGCCGCGGGTCAGGCGGCGAATGAGACCAAAGAGAAGGAGAATCGCAGCCTGGTAGAAGATATAGAAGACCTGAACGGCATTGTGGTCGATACTGCGCATGAGGTGCTTATCGTACAGACCGGAGACAGCTCCGAAGAGTATCGCGAGAACCAGCGCTATAAGGGCAGAGACCGGGTAGGTGCTCTGGGAACGGCTGTCGGAGGGTTTGAGACCGAGGATAGCGAAGGCCGCGAAACTGATGAGCGCCAGAATCACTCCCATCCACTGGAGCGAATTGAGCACTTCGCCGAAGATAAGCAGCGCTCCGAGTAGCGTCCACATGGGTCGGGTGGCGTTGAGAGGCGTGATGACCGTGAGGGGCAGACGCCGCATGGCGTAGTAGGCGCAGACCCAGGAGGCGAGGACGATACAGGACTTGAGCAAAATAAGAATATGTTCGCGTGCGGATACGTGCGGGACATAGAGGAGCGTACCCGATAGCGCCTCTGGGCACAGGCGAGAGAGAAGAAACGGAAAGAAAAGGATGAACGCCATAATCAGGATAGACCCGAGCAAGGCGCTATAGACATCGAGGTGAATGAGGGCGCCCTTCTTACAGATATCGTAGAGCGCAAGGCAGACGGCAGAAAGGACAGCCAGCAGAACCCACATAACTAGAGGAAACGAACCTGTCCGGGGGTATACTCGCGCTGCTCACCGCCACGGGGTTTGAGCACCAGCGTACCGTCCAGCCGAACGGAGTTGATGCGCGCCTCGAATTCACCGGAGGCATCCGCAAAACGATGGTAACCCTGCCGGCCATAGAGATGGGCGAGGTAATTATTGAGCACAGTGGGACTCTTGCCAAAGATATGAATCTCCTGCTGCGCAATATTGGCATACTGGCGTGTGCCGTTCATGATTTCGTAGAGGATATCTGTCCGCTCGTGAACGATTCCCGTGATTTGCATGAGCGAAACAGCATTGGGAACAGCGGTGGAGAAAACGGTCTGGTTGATATTAAGCCCCGTGCCAATGACAGCATCGGTCAGCACACCCTCGCTCACCTTACTATCGATGAGGATGCTACCTATCTTCCGGTTACGCCAATAGATATCGTTGGGCCACTTAATAGAAAAACCCTCTGCCCGCATCGAAAGGGCATCGTAGATAGCCAATTGATGCGCCATCATAAGCAGGTAGGTATTCTCCGGATCCAGCCACTGCGGGTGCAAAAGGAGGGAAAAGGTGAGGTTCTTATCGGGCTCGCTCTCCCAATCGGTGAGGTCCGACCCCAGTCCATGAAGCGGATGCTCCACCACAGCAACGAGCTCCTCGTCCGTAGGGAGATTGAGGAGGTGGTAGTTGGTGGATTCTATATTATCCAGGTGTATCAGTCGCATGTCATCCAGTGGAGGGGTGATTTGTTTTTCTGGATGCAAAGATACAAAAAAGTTTTGAAACTTAGTACGCATGTGAGCCAGACGCTCATTTTTGGCGTCTATGCGCACATTTTATGGGGGGGGGTGAAGATGACTTGTACTCCGAAGGAACGCAGCCGTAGCGGGCCTGAAATGCGCGTGCAAAGGTGGAATAATACTGGTATCCCACCTCGAAGGCGATCTGCTTGGCAGACAACTCGCCCTCGTCGAGGAGCACGGTAGCCCGCGTGATGCGGAGATCGTTGATATACTCGTAGAAGGACTGGTCAAGCGCCGAGCGCAGACGGAGGGTGAGGGTAGAGTGGCTCATACCGAGTGCACGGGCCAGTTCGTCACGGGTAAGGTCCTCGCGCGTATAAAGTAAGGTGTCGACGCAACGGGACTGGAGCAGCGCAATGAATTCGCGATTTCGATCGTCAGTGTCCGTCTCTTCCTCCGGCGTGGCAGACGTATCGACAGGCGTATCGGTAAGCACATCGACCGGTGAGGAGTCTTCCTCGGTGAGAATCATGCAGTATACGCGTGAGAAGATGAAACAGAGGTTCACCAGCGAAAGCAGGTAGTAGGTAACCTGCAAAGAAACCAGTTCGTGGTGGTATGAGCGGAAGAGGAAGACGATAATCTGCAACAGCACCAGCACAGGGATAATGAGCATCCACTGGATGGAACGGCCATAGAGAGAGGAGTACTGGTCGTGCAAGCGCGCCTCGTAGCGGAGGGCGTAATGAACCATGAGCCACAAGGCTACAGCCAGATAGAGAAGTGTATAGGCCAGGCAGACATACATGATGGCGAAGGAGTCGACGCACACCCGTAGGACCAGAAGCATGATAAATGGGGCAAAATTCAGCACGATACGGAGTCCGTGCATGTACTCGAGTCGAAGGAGTTTAGCAGCCACGACCACCACCAATGGCACTACGAGTACGTCGCTCAAGAAGGAAATCTGCAGCCACCACTCATGGCGCTCGCCGGAAGGAATCAGGTCCACCAGGTAACCCCAGATATACCCCAGAACGAGGTAGAACACCATCACGCCAAGCCAGGGACGGAGCGGGGAAGGCTGGAACTCGGTGTTGAGGCGCTCCTGACGGCGCGACGGCTGGCCGAAGATGCGGTGGCCAAGCAGGAAAATCACCACCCACAAGGACAGCGTTCCCATCATCACTCCACGCAGGACTTGAACAGAAAGGTAATCGAGCGACATCATTTGCTGATTTGTAAATTTGAGTACAAAGATAGCAAAATTATTTGAATTTTGCAAGAAAAGCACCAAAAAATAACAAATTATTTGGAAATTTCAATTATTTTTTGTATCTTTGTAATCGATTAGTCATTTATCGTACACACGTACAAAGAACGATGCTACTCAACTATATTTGGATAGGACTGGTGTTGCTAGCGATTGCGCTGGGCGTGATTGCGGCGCTACTAGGCGACACAACGGTGTTGAGCGACATTCTCAATTCCACGTTTGTCAACGCCAAACTAGGCTTCGAGATTTCGCTGGGGTTAACGGGCGTGTTGAGTCTATGGATGGGGATATTGAAGATAGGTGAAAAGGGGGGCGTGATTAACACGTTGGCAAAAGGGGTATCACCGTTCTTCCGACGGATCTTTCCGGGCATCCCTGCGGGGCACAAGGTCTACGGGAGCATGCTGATGAACATCGCGGCGAATATGCTGGGGCTGGATAATGCCGCGACCCCGATGGGGCTGAAGGCGATGGGGGAGCTCCAGGAACTGAATGAGGACAAGACGAAGGCGAGCAATGCGATGATTATGTTTGTGGTGCTGGGAGCCAGCGGGCTGACGCTAATCCCGACGACCATCATGGCATATAGGGCGCAAGCCGGAGCCGCCAATCCGGCGGATATCTTCCTGCCACTGCTGATAGCAACGTACGTAGCCACGCTAGTGGGATTCCTGAGCGTAGCGATGGTACAGAAGATTAACCTGAAGGACCCCGTAGTCCTTGGAACGGTAGGCGGTCTGACGGCGGTGATGGGACTGCTGGTATGGGGTGCGAGCCAAATGGACGAGCAAACGCTGACGACGGTAAGCAGTCTGGTGGCGGCAGTGGCGCTGCTGGGAACGATTGCATGGTTCGTGATTCAGGCGGCGTGTAAGAAAGTGAATGTATACGACAGTTTCGTGGAGGGCGCGAAGGATGGATTCAAGACGGCGGTGATGATTATCCCCTATCTGGTGGCGATACTCGTGGCGGTGGGGATGTTCCGCGCCAGCGGAGGAATGGACGCGCTGGAGAGTGGATTGAGGTGGCTGTTTGAGAAGATAGGGATTAACCCCGATATGAGCGCGGCCGTACCGACAGCGATTATGAAGCCGCTGAGTGGCAGTGGGGCCCGGGGACTGATGCTGGAGGCGATGGCGACGCACGGAGCGGACAGCCTGGTAGGCAGACTATGCTGCATATTGCAAGGCACGACAGATACGACGTTCTACGTGCTGGCGGTGTACTTCGGAAGCGTGGGGATACGAAATACGAGACATGCGTTGGCGTGCTGCCTGCTGGCAGACCTGGCCGGAGCAGTGACGGCGTTCGCAATAGCAGGGATATTCTTTGGATGACCAGGAAACGTCCTGGAGCGAAAAAATGATAACGTACCAAACAGATGGAGTAGCGATGCCGGAATTGGACCGGCAGAAGACCGAGCGATGGATTCGTGCGGTGGCGGCCGGGTATGGCTACTCGGTGGGGGCGGTGAACTACATCTTCTGCTCAGACGAGCGGGAACTGGAGGTGAACCGGCAGTACCTGGGTCATGACTACTACACGGACATCATCACCTTCGACTACACGCAGGGACAGGTACTGAACGGGGATATTTACATCTCGCTGGACATGGTGGGTAGCAACGCAACGGAACTGGGGACAGCGAGCACGGAGCTGAGGCGCATACTGATACACGGGATTTTGCACCTGACGGGTCAGGGAGACAAGACGCCGGAGACGAAGGAACAAATGACAAACAAAGAAAACAAAGCATTACAAGAATATGAAAGCTTATCGTGAGTACCGCAGGGCCGCACGTGCCTCGCTAGCTGGTCACTGGACCGGCTCTGCCCTGGTCTGTCTGATTGCCATCGCCATCATCGCCGCCTGCGGCGCACCGAGTATTATCGCCACGGCCGTACCGGGCATGGAGAACATCTCGAACGAGTCCGTCATAGCGGGTAGTGTGGCCCAACTGCTGATTGGCATCCCGATGTCGCTGGCGATTCTGATTGCCTTTCTGCGTCTCATCCGCGGTCATCATCACATGCTGCACAACCTGCTCCGCAGCTTCAACCGGAACTGGTTCCGCCTGATGGCCGCAGGATTCATGAGTCGACTCGTAATGGGACTGACGGGAATCTTCACCCTCGGTATCCTGGGTGTATACTTCGCCCTAGCCTACGCAATGGTTCCCTACCTGATTGAAGACTACCCGTCGCTCAGTTGGGTGGAGGCTATGCGCACGAGCCGCCAGATGATGGATGGACATAAGTGGGAACTGCTGTGGCTGACACTAAGTTTCATCGGTTGGATACTGCTGGCGATTGTGACGTGCGGTATTGGACTGCTGTGGGTTTACCCATACATGAACACCACGTTTGCCCACTACTACGAGGACCTGAAGAAGGAAACGATTGTGGAGGATTAAGGTTAAGGGTTAACGGTTAACGGTTAGCGGTTAGGGTTATGAGGATATTGTATCGGATATATAAAGCCTATGTGTGCTTCGTGACGCGGAGGCTGCTGTATCGCAGGGTACGGGTGGACGGCTGGGAGAACCTGCCCGAGCATGGCGAACCGACCCTTATCATCAGCAACCACCAGAACGCCGCGATGGATGCGCTGGCGCTGGTCGAGGCGATGCCGAACCACATGCATCCGTACATGGTAGCACGAGGGGATGTGTTCTGGGCCAAACCGTGGCTGACGAAGTTCTTCCTATGGATCGGGATGCTGCCGGCCTTTCGGCTGGACTTCGAGGGCGGAGAAGCGCTGGAGAAAAACGCCGATTGTTTCGCGATGATCAGCCAATATCTCAGAAAGGGCGATCCGGTTTGTGTCTTCCCCAACGCGGCCCACATGCGGGGACACTACCTGGGAGATTTCACAACGGGATACCTAAAGATGGCGTTGCAAGCGGCCGCAGACACAAACTGGGAAAAGGATATACGGATCTTGCCGGCGGGGATACACTACACGACCTATTCGGGTATTCAGGGCGACCAGACGGTTCGATTCGGACAGCCTATTTCCCTGCAACCCTACTACCAAGACTATCAGGAGCATCCCTACCCCACGCTGCGCAAGCTCAATAAGCTCTGCCGCGAGAAAGTGCAGGGACTGATGGTTGACCTGGGTGACGAGCACCCCTGGGCGCTGGATTGGGTGAGGACGAGTGCGCTGGGCGAAGAAGCAGTGGCCCAAGTTGCCGCCGACCCGGAGAGCATCGAACTGGCGCAGAAACTGAGTGACTGGCGCGAGAAGACAGGCATAGAAGACAACCTATTGCACCCCACCCGACCGGGTTGGAGCGATGTGGTCCTTGGTACGTTGGCCCTGCTGATTCTATTTCCGGCCTGGGTGGTGCTACTCTGGCCACACCTCATCAACTACGCCCTTCCGCCCAAACTGAAGGGAGCGAAGACGGCAGACTACACCTGGGACAACAGCTATCGGTTCGTGCTAACCGTGGTGGCCCTGCTACCCATCGAGGCGCTGCTCACGCTGCTGGTACTGGGGCTGGGATTCGGATGGTGGTGGCAAGCAGTAGCGTACATCCTGATGTGGACTACCTTCGGAAGATGGGCCGCGCAGTACTGGCTGTTCGCCAAACGGACATACCGGCAGCTATGGGTGCTAATCCACCAGAAGGAAGTGGAGGCATATGAGAAGATACGATGCCAGTTAAAAAATAAATTAGAATAATCGCTCGTAAGTAGTCTCTTCAAAACCCCGCCCGTCCCCAACGGGCTCACCAATCCTCGGCCCCGAGCCTACGGTTTTGAAAGAGACTCTTACTCGCTATTCCAATATCATTCAATAGGAATAAAAAGAATTTAACACAATATGAAAAGAGCAGTGATTACGGGTATGGGCATATACTCATGCCTGGGTAAGAACAAAGAAGAAGTCAGGGATGCGCTGTACAACGGCAAGAGCGGAATCATCTTCGATCCGGTTAGGAAAGAGATGGGGTTCCGGTCGGCGCTGTGCGCCAAACTCGATATTCCGGACCTGAAGGAGCAACTGAGTCGTCAGCAGCGGAACTTCATGCCGGAAGAGGCGAAGTACGCCTACGTATCGACGGTAGAGGCACTGCAGCAGGCGGGTATCGACCAGGACTACCTGGACCGCAATGACGTGGGGTTGATCTTCGGTAACGACTCGACGGGTCAGGCGACCTACGAGAGCGTAACGAAGGTCATCGAGCACAAAAGCTCCTCGGCCGGCGGCAGTGGTGCGATATTCCAGAGCATGAACTCGACGGTAACGATGAACCTGGCGTGCATTTTCCACCTAAAGGGCATCAACCTGACGCTGTCCGCGGCTTGTGCGAGCGGAAGCCACTCGGTAGGACTGGGGGCGCTGCTGATCCAGAACGGGCTACAGGATATGGTAGTCTGCGGTGGCGCGCAAGAAGCGAATCCCTACGCAATAGCCACCTTCGACGGCATATCGGCCTTCTCAGTACGAGAAGACGAACCGACCAAAGCGAGTCGTCCTTTCGACCGCGACCGCGATGGACTGGTGCCGGGCGGCGGTGCAGCCACGCTGATTATCGAGGAATACGAACACGCTTTAAAAAGAGGCGCGAAGATATTGGCGGAAGTGATTGGCTACGGATTCTCCGGCAATGGCGACCATATCTCGACCCCGAACGTCGAGGGTCCGACCAAGTCGCTGGAGATGGCGATTCGACGCGCGGGGGTAGACATCCGCGAAATCGGATACATCAATGCGCATGCCACCTCAACCCACGTGGGGGATACGCAGGAAGCGAAGGCTATCTATAACGTGTTTGGTGACCAGCATGTACCCGTGACGAGCACGAAGAGTCAGACAGGCCACGAGATGTGGATGGCCGGAAGCAGCGAGATCATCTACACGATGCTGATGATGCAGAACGACTTTGTGGCAGCCAACCTGAACTTCGAGAACCCCGATGAGGACAGCGCCAAACTGTATATCCCCGCCAAGCGGATTGACCACCACTTCGATATGTTCCTGAGCAACAGCTTCGGCTTCGGTGGCACGAATAGCACGCTGGTGGTGAAGAAACTGTAAATCTGCAAATCTGCAAATTTGCAAAACAAATTAACAAATTAGCAAATAAACAAATAAACAATAAAAATTATGACAAAGAATGAGATTATTGCCAAGGTAAATTCCGTATTGGCAGAAGAATTTGAAGTAGATGAGTCCATCATCACCCCCGAAGCAAACATCAAGAAGACCCTGGAGCTGGACAGCCTGAGCCTGGTCGACATGGTCGCCCTGATTGACAACGAATTCGGCGTAAAGATCCCGAACAGCGAGCTAGCGAGTGTGCCGACCTTCCAGGCGCTGTATGACTACCTGGAGGCTCATGGAGCTTAAGGGCGAGGAACTATACGACCTGATGCCACAGCGGCCACCGATTGTGATGGTCAGCAGCATCGGGAATGTCACCGCCGAAGGCGCAGACAGCACCCTGAATATCCTGCCAGAGAATATCTTCGCACAAGACGGGGTGCTGCGGGAGCCCGGCATCATTGAGCATATCGCCCAATCGGCGGCGTGCTTTGCGGGTTACGACACCTATTCGAAGGGGCTTCCTCCTAAACTGGGGTATATCGGTGAAATAAAGAAACTGAGTATCTATGCCCTACCTGTCGTCGGCTCGACCCTGTCGACCACCCTGCGGGTGCTGGGCGAGGCGGCCGGTGTAACCC
>X369_Koala__coassemble_97_pt1 | contig 21463 bp, 38 predicted proteins | sample X369_Koala__metabat2_high_PE_004 | metagenome-assembled genome bin X369_Koala | reverse complement strand
TATAAGGGAACGTTGAAGGCACATAAACGCGTCAGCAATGAAGCGTGGAAACGGCCGGCAGAAAGCAAGAGAAATTAACAATTATTAACCAACAAAAAGTTAAAATGCCTACAATTCAACAATTAGTTCGAAAAGGAAGAGCAGAACTTAACGACAAGAGCAAGTCGCCGGCCCTGGACAGCTGTCCGCAGCGTCGTGGCGTTTGCGTTCGTGTGTACACAACGACTCCTAAGAAGCCTAATTCCGCTATGCGTAAGGTGGCTCGTGTTCGTCTGACGAACCAGAAGGAGGTCAACGCGTACATTCCGGGCGAAGGTCACAACCTGCAGGAGCACAGCATCGTCAGGGTGCGTGGTGGTCGTGTGAAGGACCTGCCGGGTGTTCGTTACCACATCGTACGTGGTACGCTGGATACCGCCGGTGTGGCCAATCGCCTGCAGCGTCGCTCGAAGTACGGTGCGAAGCGTCCGAAGAAGTAAGACGTACTCCGGCGACGACAGTCGGCGAAGTCGTTTTGCGCGAAGATGCAAAACGCAAAAATTCCTTTAAGTAACTGAATGTTCCATAAAACTGGGACGAGTAACAATGGGTTGAGGGTTGAGTAAGCCTCACGGGTTGGGGCTGAAGATTCCGGACAACCAAATCGGGTCGGAAGACCCGCAGTAAAAAAACAACACAACAATGAGAAAAGCAAAACCAAAGAAGCGTGTGATCCTGCCGGATCCCGTGTATGGCGAGGTGATGGTCGCTAAGTTCGTGAACCACCTCATGCTGGATGGTAAGAAGAACACCGCATACGGTGTGTTCTATACCGCTCTGGACCTTGTTTCCGAGAAGAATAAGGACGCCGAGAAGAGCGCCCTGGAGATCTGGAAGCAGGCTCTGGATAACATTACGCCTCTGGTCGAGGTGAAGTCGAAGCGTATCGGTGGTGCAACCTTCCAGGTTCCGACCGAGATTCGTGCCGACCGTAAGGAGAGCATCGCGATGAAGAACCTGATTGCCTTCGCCCGCAAGCGTGGTGGTCACAGCATGGCCGAGAAGCTCTGCGCCGAGATCCTGGATGCCCTGAACAATCAGGGTGGCGCCTTCAAGCGTAAGGAGGATATGCACCGCATGGCCGAGGCAAACCGCGCATTCGCACACTTCCGCTTCTAATTAGTCTGTACAAAAAAGATAAGCGAAAATGGCAAAACACGATTTACATTTCAACCGCAACATCGGCATCATGGCGCACATCGATGCCGGTAAGACGACCACTTCGGAGCGTATTCTGTATTATACCGGTCTGACCCACAAGATTGGTGAGGTGCACGATGGTGCAGCCACCATGGACTGGATGGTTCAGGAGCAAGAGCGTGGTATCACCATCACCTCTGCCGCTACGACTACCTACTGGAACTACGACGGACAGAAGTACAAGATCAACCTGATAGACACTCCGGGTCACGTAGACTTCACCGTGGAGGTAGAGCGTTCGCTCCGAATCCTGGATGGTGCCGTGATGACCCTCTGCGCCGTAGGTGGCGTACAGCCCCAGTCTGAGACCGTATGGCGTCAGGCGGATAAGTATAATGTACCGCGCGTGTGCTACGTGAATAAGATGGACCGTTCGGGTGCCAACTATTTCGACGTAGTCAAGCAGATCCATGAGATCCTGGGCGCTACCCCGTGTCCCATCCAGATTCCGGTGGGTTGCGAGGAGACCTTCAAGGGCGTGGTGGACCTGATCAAGATGAAGGCCGTCATCTGGCATGACGAGACCCTGGGCGCCGAGTACGACATCGAGGACATCCCTGCCGAACTCCAGGCCGAGGCCGAGGAGTGGCGCGACAAGATGCTCGAGACCGCTGCCGAATTCGACGACGTGCTGATGGATAAGTATTTTTCTGACCCGTCGACGATTACCGAGGAGGAGATCAAGCGCGCTATCCGTAAGGGTACGCTGGAGATGAAGATATTCCCCGTAATCTGCGGTTCGTCGTTCAAGAACAAGGGTGTACAGACGATGCTGGATGCTGTCTGCGCCTACCTGCCCAGTCCTCTGGACACGCCGGAGATTGACGGTGTCGATCCCCGCAATGACGAGAAGATCAGCCGTAAGCCGGACGAGGATGAGCCTCTCTGCGCGCTGGCCTTCAAGATTGCTACCGATCCGTATGTAGGTCGTCTGTGCTACTTCCGCGTTTACTCCGGTAAGCTCGAGGCCGGCTCGTACGTATTCAATACCCGTTCGGGTAAGAAGGAGCGTATCAGCCGTATCTTCCAGATGCATTCCAATCATCAGAACCCTGTCGATCTCATCGATGCCGGTGATATCGGAGCAGGTGTAGGTTTCAAGGATATCCGTACCGGTGATACCCTCTGCGGCGAGGAGCACCCGATTACCCTGGAGGCCATTGAGTTCCCCGCACCGGTTATCGGTGTGTCCGTTGAGCCGAAGAGCCAGGCGGACCTCGATAAGCTGGGCATCGGTCTGGCGAAACTGGCCGAGGAGGACCCGACCTTCACCGTCAAGACCGACGAACAGACGGGTCAGACCGTCATCTCGGGTATGGGTGAGCTCCACCTGGAGATCATCATCGATCGTCTGCGTCGTGAGTTCAAGGTAGAGTGCAACCAGGGTCGTCCCCAGGTAGCCTACCGCGAGTGCATCTCGCAGCCCGTTGAGCTGCGCGAGGTATACAAGAAGCAGTCCGGTGGTCGTGGTAAGTTCGCCGACATCATTGTTCGCGTGGAGCCGGGTGACGAAAGTGCCGAACCGGGTCTGCAGTTCGAGGATGTGGTCAAGGGTGGTAATGTGCCCAAGGAGTTCATCCCGGCTGTTCAGAAGGGCTTTGAGTCCGCGATGAAGACCGGTGTACTCGCCGGCTACCCGCTCGATCGACTGAAGGTAACCCTGATGGATGGTAGCTTCCACCCCGTTGATTCCGACCAGATCTCCTTCGAGGTCTGCGCCCAGATGGCCTTCAAGGAGGCATCGGCTAAGGCCAAACCGCAGCTGATGGAGCCGATCATGAAGGTCGAGGTCGTTACGCCGGAAGAGAACATGGGTGATGTCATCGGTGACCTCAACAAGCGTCGTGGTCAGGTAGAGGGTATGGATACGACCCGTACCGGAGCCCGTATCGTGAAGGCCAAGGTGCCCCTGAGCGAGATGTTCGGTTACGTGACAGCCCTCCGAACCATCACTTCCGGTCGTGCCACGAGCTCGATGGAGTTCTCGCACTACGAGGCGGTGAGCAGCACGATTGCGAAGGCCGTTCTGACCGAAGTCGGTGGCCGCGTAGACCTGGTTTGATGACACCAGCGGGGACTGACCCCCGGAAAGTGTTATTATAGCGAATGCGAATAACACGTAGGGTCTGTCCCAGATGTGTAAGCAAAGTCCCCGATCCCCCGAGCAAATGACTCTTTGGGGGTAGGGGGACTACCGCGGCCAAAAGGGCCCAATAATAACAATAACAAAACAACAATTATGAGTCAAAAAATTCGTATCAAACTCAAGTCGTTCGACCACAATCTGGTGGACAAGTCGGCTGAGAAGATCGTGAAGACCGTGAAGGCTACGGGCGCACTCGTTTCGGGTCCGATTCCCCTGCCGACACACAAGCGTATCTTCACCGTCAACCGTTCGACGTTCGTCAACAAGAAGAGCCGTGAGCAGTTCGAGCTGAGCGCCTACAAGCGCCTGATCGACATCTACAACAGCAACAACAAGACCGTGGAGGCCCTGATGAAGCTGGAGCTCGCAAGCGGTGTTGAAGTTGAAATCAAGGTTTGATAACCCGTTAAACAGTTAAACTTTTAAACTGTTAAACCTCTTAAAAAATCGGATGCTTCCTGAAGAGAGGACCTAGTAACACGCGGTGGTTTTTATCCCGCAGACAGTGAATCGGGTAAAGCCTTCAGGCGAGAGTGTCTAAGTATTAATTATTTATTTAATCCACTACAATGGCCGGATTATTAGGAAAAAAGGTCGGAATGACCTCTGTATTTGGTGCTGATGGTAAGAATATTCCATGCACCGTAATCGAGGCAGGTCCTTGCGTTGTAACGCAACTGAAGACCGTGGAGAAGGACGGCTACCAGGCTGTACAGGTAGGTTTCATGCCCAAGGGCGAGAAGCACACCAACAAGGCCGAGGCAGGTCACTTCAAGGCTGCAGGCGTTCAACCCATGCGTCACCTCGCTGAGTTCGAAGGTTTTGACGGAGACGTCAAGCTGGGCGATCAGATTACAGTCAACATCTTCGAGGAGAATACCTACGTTGACGTAATCGGTACCAGCAAAGGTAAAGGTTTTCAGGGCGTAGTAAAGCGTCATGGTTTCGGTGGTGTAGGTCAGTCTACCCACGGTCAGGACGATCGTCTGCGTGCCCCCGGTTCGGTAGGCGCCTGCGCCTTCCCGAGTCGAATCTTCCCGGGCACCCGCATGGGTGGTCACATGGGACAGGACCGCGTTACCGTACAGAACCTAGTCGTACTGAAGGTTATCCCCGAGTACAACCTCATTATGGTGAAGGGCAGTATCCCCGGGGCTAAGAATTCAATTGTAATCATTAACAAGTAATGGGTATGGAACTTAGTATTTTGAACATGGCCGGTAAAGCAACCGGCAAGAAGGTAGTCCTCAGTAAGGATATCTTCGAGATCGAGCCTAACGAACATGCCATTTACTTGGATGTCAAGCAGTTCCTTGCTGCTAATCGTCAGGGAACCGCGAAGGCTAAACAGCGTAGTGAGAATGCTCACTCTACCCGTAAGCTGGGTCGTCAGAAGGGCGGCGGAGGCGCACGTCCGGGTGACTTCAAGTCGCCGGTACGCGTAGGCGGTGGTACCATCTTTGGTCCCGTTCCCCGCGACTATGACTTCAAGCTCAACAAGAAGGTGAAGATTCTTGCCCGCCACTCCGCTCTCAGCCAGCGTGCTAAGGAGGGTGCTATCATCGTGCTGGACGCACTCCAGTTCGAGGCCCCGAAGACGAAGGCTATGATTGCGGCTCTCGACGCGCTGAAGATCGCTGACAAGAAGGTTCTCTTCCTGACGAATGACGTGAACGCCAACGCCATGAAGAGCGCAAGTAACCTCCAGAAGGTGAACGTGATGAAGGCCAGCGAGCTGAACACCTATGCCGTCATGAACGCTAACATCGTTGTATTTACTGAGGATGCACTCGCTGCATATCAGGCTTAAAAAGGAGGACATCACTTATGGCAATTATCATTAAACCGATCGTCACCGAGAAGATGACCGCCCAAGGCGAAAAGTACAACCGCTATGGTTTCATGTGCGACCGCAAGGCCGGCAAGGTTGAGATCAAGAAGGCCGTTGAGGCTATGTATAACGTACAGGTCGAAGATGTGAACACCCTGATTGTTGCTCCCAAGAGCATGCAACGCTACACCAAGAGCGGACTCATCAAGGGCGAGAAGCAGGCTTACAAGAAGGCCATCGTTACGTTGAAAGAAGGAGAAACAATTGATTTTTATAGCAACATCTAAGTATGGCTGTACGTAAATTTAAACCCACTACACCGGGTCAAAGACACAAAGTGTTAGGTGCGTTCGAGGAGATTACTGCCTCGGCCCCCGAGAAGTCTCTGGTCTTCGGAAAGCGTAAGACTGGTGGTCGTAACCACGTCGGCAAGATGACCATGCGTTATATTGGCGGTGGTCACAAGCAGCTGTTCCGCGTCATTGACTTCAAGCGTAATAAGAATGGTGTACCCGCTGTCGTAAAGACGATAGAGTACGATCCGAACCGTTCGGCTCGTATCGCTCTGCTCTTCTACGCAGATGGTGAGAAGCGCTATATTTTGGCTCCCAATGGCCTGCAGGTAGGTCAGACCGTTATCTCCGGTCCGGGCGTTGCGCCCGAGGTAGGTAACGCCCTGCCGCTGGCTGAGATTCCTCTGGGAACCCTGGTTCACAATATCGAGATGTACCCCGGTCACGGTGCACAGCTGGTTCGCTCCGCAGGAGTGTTCGCCCAGCTCGCCGGTCGTGAGGATAAGTACGCGATCATCAAGCTCCCTTCGGGCGAGATGCGTAAGATCCTGGCTGCCTGCATGGCTACCGTTGGCGTGGTAGGAAACAGCGATCATGCCCTGGAGAAGTCCGGTAAGGCCGGACGTAGCCGTTGGCTGGGTCGTCGTCCCCACAACCGTGGTGTTGTCATGAACCCTGTTGATCACCCGATGGGTGGTGGTGAGGGCCGTCAGTCTGGTGGCCATCCCCGTAGCCGTAAGGGTCTGCTCGCTAAGGGTCTGAAGACACGTCACCCGAAGAACCAGAGCAACCAGTATATTATTGAACGTCGTAAGAAGTAACCTACTAAAATTTGAGACATTATGAGTCGTTCGCTTAAAAAAGGACCGTTTATCAATCTCAAGCTCGAGGGCAAGGTGCTGGCTATGAATGAGTCTGGCAAGAAAGAAGTTGTCAAGACCTGGTGCCGTGCATCGATGATCTCGCCTGATTTCGTAGGTCACACTATTGCAGTTCACAATGGTAACAAGTTTATCCCGGTGTATATCACGGAGAACATGGTTGGACACAAGCTCGGTGAGTTTGCTCCGACCCGCACGTTCCGCGGTCACCACGGTAACGTTTAATTGGAACCATTGAAGTAATTAATTTATCTAAATTCTTGAAACAATGGGAGCAAGAAAACATAATGCAGCTGAGGCTCGTAAGGAGGCTAACAAGGCCCTCTACTTCGCCAAGCTGAACAATGTTCCAACCTCGCCGCGCAAGATGCGCATGGTCGCAGACATGATTCGCGGCAAGGAAGTGAACCTAGCACTCGGCGCACTCCACTTCTCGACACGAGAGGCCAGTCGCGCCATGGAGAAACTCCTCAAATCTGCTATTGCCAACTGGGAGACCAAGACGGGCAAGAAGGCGGATACGGAGACCCTCTATGTAACAGAAATCTATGTGGATGGAGGCATGATGCTGAAGCGTATGCTGCCCGCTCCTCAGGGCCGCGCTTATCGTGTCCGCAAACGCTCGAACCACATAACGATTTTCGTAGATACCAAGAATACTAACGCTGAAGAAAAGTAAAAGACTATGGGACAGAAAATTTCTCCTATCGCAAACCGTCTCGGCATTATCCGCGGTTGGGATTCCAACTGGTTTGGCGGTAAAAACTACGGCGATACCATTGTCGAGGATCAGAAGATCCGCGAGTACCTGAATACCCGTCTTGCTGAGGCCAGTATTTCCCGTATCGTCATCGAGCGTACTCTTAAGATTTTGACTGTTACTGTCTGCACTGCTCGCCCCGGTTATATCATCGGTAAGGGCGGAGAGGAAGTCGAAAAGCTGAAGAAGGAACTCAAGAAACTTACCAAGCAGGAGGATGTTCAGATTAACATCTTCGAGATCAAGCGTCCTGAACTCGACGCAACCATCGTGGCGCAGAAGATTGCCAAGCAGCTGGAGGGTAAGATTGCTTACCGCCGTGCTGTCAAGCAGGCTATCATGGGTACCATGAAGATGGGTGCCGAGGGTATCAAGATTCAGATTGCCGGCCGTCTGAACGGTGCAGAAATTGCCCGTTCGGAGATGTACAAGGAGGGTCGTACTCCCTTGCACACGCTGCGCGCAGACATCGATTACTGCCACGTAGGTGCGCTGACCAAGGTTGGTGTACTGGGCGTGAAGGTATGGATCTGCCGCGGAGAGGTGTATGGCAAGAAGGATCTCGCTCCTAACTTCGCTGCTCAGAAGAACGATGGACCTCGTCCGATGGGTGGTGAGCGCCGCGAGCGCCGTGGTGACCGTCGCGATGATCGTCGTGGTGGTTTCCGTCGCGACCGTAAGTAATGTTTAACCGATTTGCAGATTAAGTAATTATGTTACAACCTAAGAAAACGAAATTCCGCCGCTCGCAAAAAGGCCGTATCAAGGGCTTTGCTCAGCGCGGTAACGAACTCGCTTTTGGCTCGTTCGGTATCAAGAGTCTTGGTACCGTCTGGTTGACCGGTCGTCAAATCGAAGCAGCCCGTGTCGCCGTCACCCGTTATATGCAACGTCAAGGTCAGGTATGGATTCGGGTATTCCCGGATAAACCCATCACCAAGAAACCTCTGGATGTTCGTATGGGTAAGGGTAAAGGTGCTCCGGAAGGCTTCGTAGTACCGTTGGAACCCGGTCGTATTATCTTTGAGGTAGAGGGCGTAAGCATGGAGATTGCCAAGGAGGCGCTCCGTCTCGCCGCTCAGAAGCTACCGATTGTCACCAAGTTTGTCGTACGTCATGACTACGACGCAACCCAAAATGCTTAACGACTATGGCTAAGAAGGAAAATTTTAAGGAACTGACGGCTCAAGAGCTGCAGGACCGCCTCTCGACAGAGAAGGAGAACCTGGTACGCCTGAAGATGACGCACAGCATCTCCCCCATTGACAATCCGTTGCAGATTAAGGTTGCTCGCCGCAATATCGCACGTCTGGAAACGCTGATTCGTCAACGTGAAATTAACAAGTAAAATCAACGACAAAAATGGAAACAAATCGTAATCTAAGAAAAGAGCGAGTTGGCGTGGTTGTCAGCAATAAGATGGAGAAGACCATCGTTGTCGCTGTCCGTTGGAAGGAAAAGCACGCGCTGTATGGCAAGTTTGTCAATAAGACTCGCAAGTTCCATGTTCGTGACGAGAAGAATGAATGTGGTATCGGCGATACCGTCCGCATCATGGAGACTCGTCCTCTGAGCAAAACTATCCGTTGGCGTCTCACTCAAATTGTAGAAAGGGCTAAGTAATATGCTACAGCAAGAATCTCGTCTCGTCGTCGCTGATAACAGCGGCGCAAAGGAGGCACTCGTCATCCGAGTCCTCGGCGGAACCAAGAAGCGTTACGCAAGCCTGGGCGATACCATCGTTGTGGCCGTGAAGGGAGTAATCCCGTCGAGCGACATGAAGGATGGCACCGTCAGCCGTGCAATCGTAGTCCGCACCAAGAAGGAAGTTCGTCGCGCCGACGGCAGTTATATCCGCTTCGACGACAACGCCTGCGTGCTCATCAGCAACGCCGGTGAACTGCGTGGAAGCCGTATCTTTGGCCCCGTAGCCCGTGAGCTTCGTCAAACGAACATGAAAATTATTTCCCTGGCACCTGAAGTGCTCTAAAACTACAAACTCTTATGGCAAAATTGCATATTAAGAAGGGCGACACCGTTTACGTAAACGCAGGTGCTAGCAAGGGCAAAACCGGCCAAGTGCTGGAGGTGCTCGTTGACAAGCAGCGCGCTATCGTAGAGGGCGTAAACCTGGTCAGCAAGGCCACGAAGCCCAACGCCAAGAATCCGCAGGGCGGACTCGTCAAGAAGGAGGCTTCTATCCACATCTCGAACCTGAATCCCGTAGAGGACGGCAAACCCGTTCGCGTGGGTCGAATCGTGAAGGATGGAAAGCTCGTACGTGTATCTAAAAAGTCTGGAAAGGAACTATAATTATGGCAGTCAATACCTATAGTCTCAAGCAGGATTATCAGGAGCGCATCGTTCCGATCCTCATGAAGGAGTTTAAGTACACCACTGTCATGCAGTGCCCCAAGCTCCAGAAGATTGTTCTCAACCAGGGTCTGGGTGAGGCTACGGCGGATAAGAAGATTATCGACGTGGCTCAGAACGAAATGACCCTCATCGCCGGACAGAAGGCTGTCGCTACCCTGAGCAAGAAGGATATTGCGCAGTTCAAGGTCCGCAAGAAGATGCCCATCGGCGTGCGTGTCACCCTGCGTGGCCAGCGCATGTATGAGTTCCTCGAGCGCCTGATCCGCGTAGCCCTGCCTCGTATCCGCGACTTCAAGGGTATCGAGAACAAGATGGACGGCCGTGGTAACTACACGCTGGGTATCACGGAGCAGATCATCTTCCCCGAAATCAACATTGATAACATCACCAAGCTGCTGGGTATGAACATCACGTTCGTGACGAGTGCGAATACCGACGCCGAGGGTTTTGCCCTGCTGCGCGAGTTTGGTCTACCCTTCAAAAAGTAATCGATTATGGCAAAACAATCTATGATCGCCCGTGAGGTAAAGCGCGCCCACTTGGTAGCGAAGTTCGCTGCCAAGCGTGCCGCCCTCATCCAGGCAGGTGACTACGAGGGCCTTCAGGCTCTCCCCAAGAACGCCAGCCCCGTACGTCTGCACAATCGCTGCAAGATCACCGGCCGACCCAAGGGATATATCCGCTTGTTCGGACTGAGCCGTATCCAGTTCCGCGAAATGGCCAGCAAGGGCCTGATCCCCGGAGTGAAGAAGGCTTCCTGGTAAACAACAATTATTAACAATGCCACGGCAGTCGTGGTAATTTAAACAACAAAAACAATGACAGATCCTATCGCAGATTACCTCACTCGTCTGAGGAATGCAATCAAGGCCGGCCACCGCGTAGTCGAGTGCCCCGCCTCGAATCTGAAGAAAGAGATCACCCGCATCCTGTTCGAGAAGGGTTATATCCTCTCGTACAAGTTCGTGGAGGATGGACCTCAGGGCACGATTAAAATCGCTCTGAAGTATGATCCCGCTAGCAAGACTAACGCCATCCGCAGTTTGGAACGTGTTTCTACTCCCGGTCTTCGTCAGTACGTGGGCTATCGCGAGATGCCCCGTGTAATCAACGGACTTGGTATCGCTATCCTTAGCACCTCAAAGGGTGTGATGACCAATAAGGAAGCCCTGGTCCAGAAGCTCGGCGGTGAGGTACTTTGTTACATCTATTAATGAGGGAGGAACAAGACAATGTCACGTATTGGTAAATTGCCTATCGCTATTCCTTCTGGAGTTAGCATTGATGTCAAGGACAACATCGTTACCGTCAAGGGTCCCAAGGGCGAACTGAAGCAGGCTATCGATCCCGCTATCAGCGTCAACGTTGAGGATAACATGATTCATGTTACCCGCCCGAATGACGAGAAAGAAAATCGTGCCAAGCACGGTCTCTATCGCGCACTGATCAAGAATATGGTGGTCGGCGTCAGCGAGGGCTACAAGGCTACCCTGCAGCTCGTCGGTGTCGGCTATCGTGTGGAACTCGCTCAGCCGAACGTACTCAACTTTACCCTCGGATACACGCACCCCATTTACCTGGGTCTGCCCAAGGAGGTAAAGGTCGAGACCAAGTCGGAGCGTAATGAGGACCCCCGCGTGATGCTGGAGTGCCCGGATAAGCAACTGCTCGGTCAGATTTGCGCCAAGATTCGCTCCTTCCGCCGTCCTGAGCCGTACAAAGGCAAGGGTATTCGCTTCGAGGGTGAGATCGTTCGTCGTAAGGCTGGTAAGGCTGCTGGTAAGTAATAAGAAAGGAATATAGTTATGTTTAAGAAAATTGCACGTCGCCTTAAGATTAAGGCAGGTATCCGCGCCAAGGTGTACGGTACCGCAGAGCGTCCTCGTCTGACCGTATTCCGTTCGAATGCCCAGATTTACGCTCAGGTGATCAACGATGAGGAGGGTAAGACCCTCGCCAGCGCTTCGTCACTGAAGATTACGGATAAAATCACCAAGTCCGAGAAGGCCAAGCAGGTTGGCGCTCTCCTCGCTAAGGCAGCTATTGCCGCCGGTGTGAGTGAGGTCGTATTCGACCGTAACGGCTATCTCTATCACGGACGCGTAGCGGCTCTGGCCGATGGCGCTCGCGAAGGCGGACTGAAATTCTAAAACGATAGACCAAGATGATTCGAGTAAAATCTACACAAGACCTGGAGCTCCAGGAGCGCATGGTCGCTGTCAACCGCGTAACGAAGGTTACGAAGGGTGGACGCACTTTCACCTTTGCGGCTATCGTCGTAGTAGGTGACGGTAACGGTATTATCGGTCAGGGCCTGGGTAAGGCTGCCGAGGTTACCGCTGCTATTCAGAAGGCTACTGAGGCCGCCAAGAAGAACCTCATCAAAGTTCCTGTCCTCAAGGGTACTATTCCTCACGAGGTAGAGTGTAAGTTCGGTGGCGCGCGCGTCTATCTGCAGCCCGCCAGCGAAGGTACCGGTGTGAAGGCCGGTGGTGCCATGCGTGCCGTTCTCGAGAGCGTCGGTGTTCACGACGTGCTCGCCAAGGCCAAGGGCTCCTCGAACCCCCACAACCTCGTCAAGGCTACCATCGAGGCGCTCGCCCAGCTGCGTGACGCCCGTCAGGTGGCTGCCGACCGCGGTGTATCCCTGGATGTAGTGTTTAACGGCTAATTCCTTTTACAACTATGGCAAAGATTAAGATTCAGCAGGTTCGCAGTATCATTCGTTGCTCCAAGGAGCAGAAGGAAGTCATGGCCGCTCTCGGTTTCCATAAGATGAATAGCATCGTTGAGCACGAAGCCAACCCCTGCATTCTCGGTATGGTCGAGCGTGTTAAGCACCTCGTGAAGGTACTCTAAGTTTTGTTTAACTCTTTAGTATTAACGCATTATGGAACTTCATAATCTCAAACCCGCCGCAGGCTCCGTCAAGACCGCTAAGCGTCTTGGCCGTGGCCCCGGATCCGGACTGGGTGGAACCTCTACCCGTGGTCATAAGGGTGCTCAGGCTCGTAGCGGTTATAGCAAGAAGATCGGTTTCGAAGGTGGTCAGATGCCTATGCAGCGTCGTCTGCCTAAGTTCGGCTTCAAGAACATCAACCGCGTCGAGTATAAGGCTATCAACATCGATACCCTTGAGGCACTGGCTAAGGCTAAGAACCTCAAGAAGATCGGTCTGGTTGAGCTTTTCGAGGCCGGCTTTATCAACAAGCAGGCGCTCGTTAAGATTCTCGGCAAGGGTCAGCTGACCGCCGCGCTCGAGGTAGAGGCTAACGCCTTCTCCAAGACCGCTGAGGCCGCTATCACCGCTGCCGGTGGCTCGATTAAGAAAATCTAAAACGTGTAGCTATGCACAATTTTATTCAAACATGTAAGAATATCTGGAAGATTGAGGATCTCCGTACCCGTCTGCTGACCACGCTTCTGTTCGTGCTCATCTATCGTTTCGGTAGTTTCGTCGTTCTTCCCGGTATCGATCCCACGGCGCTGATGACCCTTAAGGATCAGACCCGCGGCGGACTGATGGCCCTGCTGGATATGTTCTCCGGTGGTGCCTTCTCGAACGCCTCCGTCTTCGCGCTCGGTATCATGCCTTACATCTCTGCATCCATCGTTATCCAGCTGCTCACGCTTGCCGTGCCTGCGCTGCAGAAGATGCAGAAGGAGGGTGAGTCCGGCCACCAGCGCATGAATCAGCTTACACGCTACCTCACCGTTGGAATCCTGCTCTTCCAGGCTCCGGGTTACCTCGCGAACCTGTCCATGCAGTTCGGTCACAGCTTCGAACTCACTGCACTCGTGGTGGCTCAGGTCATCATCCTCTGCGCCGGTTCGATGTTCGTGATGTGGCTCGGCGAGCGTATCACCGATCGCGGTATTGGTAATGGTATCTCCTTTATCATCCTCATCGGTATCATCGCCCGCTTCCCCGCTGCGCTGCTGCAAGAGTTCTCCAGCCGTCTGAACGATATGGGCGGAGGTCTGATTGTATTCCTCATTGAGATCACGATCCTCCTCTTCGTCTTCGCGTTCGCGATTCTGCTGGTTCAGGGTACACGTAAGGTGCCTGTACAGTACGCCAAGCGCATGATTGGCAACAAGCAGTACGGTGGTGTACGCCAGTATATCCCGTTGAAGGTCAATGCGGCTAACGTGATGCCTATCATCTTTGCACAGGCAATCATGTTCATCCCTATTGCCATCCTCGGATTCTCGGCTGCTACCTCCAACAACGCTTTTGTCATCGCCTTCCGCGACAATGACGGCTTCTGGTACAACCTGGTATTCGCTATCCTCATCGTAGCGTTTACGTACTTCTATACGGCAATCATCATCAACCCCGTCCAGATGGCGGAGAACCTCAAGCTCAACAACGGATTTATCCCCGGTGTTAAGCCCGGTAAGGCTACCGCGAACTATCTGGATACCCTGATGAGCCGTATTACGCTGCCGGGTTCTATCCTGCTGGCCCTCATTGCTATCCTGCCCGCCTTCGCACGCCTGTTCGGCGTGACCTCCGGTTTCGCGCAGTTCTTCGGCGGTACCTCCCTCCTGATTATGGTGGGCGTTATCCTCGATACGCTGCAGCAGATCGAGTCGCACCTGATTATGCGCCACTACGACGGATTCTTCGACGGCAGCATGCGCATCAAGGGACGTAACGGTGCTATGGCTTATTAATTAGCATTCAGATGATCTTTCTCAAGACGGATGAGGAGGTAGAGATCCTCCGTGAGTCGAATCGGATTCTGGGCATGGCCTATGGCGAAGTCGCCAAGGCCATTGCTCCCGGAGTCTCGACGGCACAGCTCGATAAGATTGCACACGATTTTATCTGCGACCATGGGGCTATCCCTTCTTGTCTGGGTTACGAGGGCTACCCCGCTACCCTCTGCACGTCTGTCAACGAGCAGGTGGTACACGGCATCCCCAGTCCGGATGTGATTCTTCGCGAGGGCGATATCGTCTCGGTGGACGGTTGCGCGCTCTATAAGGGATTCCATTCCGACTCGGCCTATACCTTCCCCGTTGGAGAGGTGTCGCCGGAAGTGATGCGGCTACTCAAGACCACCCGCGAGTGCCTTCGCCTCGGTATCGAGCAAGCGGTAGTCGGACACCGGCTGGGAGATATATCCTATGCCATCCAGTCCAACGCCGAGCGTGCGGGATTCCAGGTTGTGCGTGAGTTTGTGGGCCACGGTATTGGCCGCGAGATGCACGAGGACCCCGAGGTCTGCAACTACGGTCGACGTGGCAACGGTATCGTGCTCAAGTCGGGCATGACCCTGGCTATCGAGCCGATGGTGATGTCCGGACGACGGAATGTCATCATTGAAGACGACGGTTGGACGGCTCGCGCCGCGGATCGCAAACCGGCTGCTCACTACGAGATGTCCGTGTGTGTGCGCAACGGCAAGGCGGACGTCCTGTCGACCTTCGACTACATTCGCGACGCACTCGGAGAACGATTCATCTGATAAACCCAAACAGTTATGGCAAAACAAGACAGCATTGAGGTTGACGGAACCATCACGGAGGCACTTAGCAACGCTATGTTCCATGTCCAACTGGAGTCCGGACACGTCATTATCGCACACATCTCCGGAAAGATGAGGATGCACTACATTAAGATCCTTCCCGGAGACCGTGTTAAGGTTGAGATGAGTCCCTATGATTTGACCAAGGGGCGTATCTCTTTCCGCTACAAGTAAACTCTAAAACGATCATAACAATGAAAGTACGAGCTTCTATCAAGAAACGTAACGCTGATTGCAAAATCGTTCGCCGTAAGGGCAAACTCTATGTGATCAACAAGAAAGAACCTAAGATGAAGATGCGCCAGGGATAACCTCTTCGCTCTTAGTAATTTAATTTTATCCCTTAGTTAAAAATATGGCTATAAGAATTGTCGGTGTAGATTTGCCGCAGAATAAGTGCGGCGAGGTAGGACTTACCTACATCTACGGAATAGGTCGTTCAAGCGCAAAGAAGATCCTGGCGGATGCAGGTGTAGACCCAAGCATCAAGGTGCAGGATTGGACGGATGACCAAGCAGCTAAAATTCGTGAGATCATCGGTGCCTCCTATAAGGTAGAGGGTGATCTGCGTAGTGAAACACAGCTCAACATCAAGCGTCTGATGGATATCGGTTGCTATCGTGGCGTCCGCCATCGTCTTGGTCTCCCCGTTCGCGGACAGAGCACCAAGAATAACGCCCGTACCCGTAAGGGTAAGAAGAAGACTGTTGCCAATAAGAAGAAGGCAACGAAGTAATCATTCCGTTTAACTGATAAAACATCTTTTGTTATGGCAAAGAAAGCAGTAGCAGCGAAGAAGCGTGTCGTTAAGGTTGACGGTATTGGTCAGCTCCACGTGATGTCTTCGTTCAACAATGTTATCGTTACGGTCGCCAACGCCGACGGACAGGTTATCTCCTGGTCTAGCGCCGGTAAGCAGGGTTTCCGTGGCTCCAAGAAGAATACTCCCTATGCAGCCCAGGTGTCTGCCGCCGATTGCTGCAAGGTCGCCTTCGACGCAGGTCTGCGTAAGGTGAAGGCGTATGTTAAGGGTCCCGGTCAGGGCCGTGAGAGCGCTATCCGCGCTTGCGTGGCTGCCGGTATCGACGTACTCGAGATTATCGATGTCACCCCGATGCCCCACAATGGCTGCCGTCCCCCGAAGCGTCGTCGTGTATAATGAGAGAATTGAACTCTTGAACATTTAAACTTTTAAATTCTTATAAAATGGCAAGATATATTGGTCCCAAGTCACGTATCGCACGTCGCTTTGGTGAAGCTATTTTTGGCCCGGATAAGGTGCTCGATAAGCGCAACTACGCTCCCGGCCAGCACGGCGTAAACCGCCGTAAGAAGAACTCCGAGTATGGCTCGCAGCTCGCCGAGAAGCAGAAGGCTAAGTATACCTATGGTGTACTGGAGCGTCAGTTCCGCCTGCTCTTCGCTCGCGCTGAGCGTACCAAGGGTGTAACCGGTGAAATCCTGCTCCAGCTCCTGGAGAGCCGCCTGGATAACATCGTTTATCGCCTCGGTATCGCCCCCACCCGCGCAGCCGCTCGTCAGCTCGTTTCGCACTGCCACATTGTCGTCGACGGCAAGGTGGTCAACATCCCCTCCTATTCGGTTCGCCCCGGTCAGGTCGTTGGCGTTCGTGAGAAGGCGAAGTCCCTCGAGGTCATCGCGGCCTCGCTCGATGGCTTCAACCACGCTAAGTATCCCTGGCTCGAGTGGAATCAGTCCCAGCTCGCCGGCAAGTACATCAACATGCCCGCACGCGAGGAGATTCCTGAGAACATCAAGGAGCAACTCATCGTCGAACTATATAGTAAGTAATTATTTGAATTCATGGCAATATTAGATTTTATTAAACCGGACAAGGTTATCATGTTGGCTTCGGACAGCAAGAAGGGTACCTTCGAGTTTCGTCCCTTGGAGCCGGGTTATGGTATTACCGTGGGTAACGCCATCCGTCGTGTGCTGCTCAGCAGCCTCGAGGGCTACGCTATCTGCAGCATCAAGATCAGTGGTATTGATCATGAATTTGCTACTATCCCCGGAGTCATTACCGACGTGACCAATATGATCCTCAACCTCAAGCAGGTGCGCTTTGCTCTCAAGGAGGGCGCTACCGAGCAGAGCGAGACGGCTCATATCCGTGTCTCCAAGACCGCCGCTTTCCGCGCCGGCGACCTGCAGAAGGGTATGCTCGGCTTTGAGGTCCTCAATCCCGAACTGCTCCTCGCAGAGTGTGACGAGACCGCGGACTTCGAGTTCGAGTTCACCATCAGCAAGGGTCGTGGCTACGTTGCTGCGGACGATCAGCCCCAGGCCAATAAGGTCATCGGCACCCTCGCTATCGACTCCATCTATACCCCTATCGTGAACGTCCGTATGGCTGTTGACCCCTATCGTGTCGAGCAGCGTACCGACTACGAGAAGCTGACCCTCGAGATTACTACCGATGGTTCTATCGCTCCGAAGGACGCCCTCACCGAGGCCGCCAAGATCCTCATCTACCACTTCATGCTCTTCTCCGACGAGCGTATCGTGATCGAGGAGGTCGTTAAGAAGCAGAACAGTACCTTCGACGAGGAGATCCTCCGTATGCGTCAACTCCTCAACCAGAAGCTCCAGGATATGGACCTCTCCGTCCGTGCCCTCAACTGCCTCAAGGCCGCTGAGGTCGAGACACTCGGCGAACTCGTCCGCTACCACCGCAACGACTTGCTCAAGTTCCGTAATTTCGGTAAGAAGTCTCTCACCGAACTCGACGAACTGCTCGAACGCAACGGCCTGGCTTTCGGTATGGATATTAGCAGATATAAACTTAATGAACAATAATCAACTATGCGACACAATAAGAAATTCAATCATCTAGGTCGTAAGGCGCAGCACCGTGGCAACATGCTCAGCAACATGGCATGCTCGCTCATCCTGCACAAGCGCATCCAGACCACGCTCGCTAAGGCGAAAGCCCTCCGCATCTTCGTTGAGCCCCTGCTCACCCGTGCTAAGGAGGATAATATGAACAACCGTCGTCTCGTCTTCGCCGCCCTTCGCCAGAAGGAGGTCGTAACGGAGCTCTTCCGTAACGTGGGCGAGAAGATCGCTAACCGCCCCGGTGGATACACCCGTATCCTCCGCACCGGTTTCCGTCTGGGTGACGCGGCCGAAATGGCTATCATCGAACTTGTTGACTATAACGAGAATATGCTTAAGGAGACCAAGAAGGCCGCCAAGAAGTCTACTCGTCGTGCCGGCAAGAAGGCCGCTTCCGCCGAGGCTGTTGCCGAGGCTAAGGAAGCCGCTGTCGAAGAGGCTAAACCCATCGAGGAAGCTAAGCCCGCAGAGGAGGCTAAGTAATCGTGATCCACGATTACGAATTCATAGATCGGAAGTACGCCTACGCCTATCCGCGTGCGGCTTCCACCGCAGATGCAGTCGTTTTCCGTTTCGACGGAGAACGACTGTATCTCCTTCTCATCCGTCGCCGCAACGAGCCCTATCGCGACTGCTGGGCTTTCCCCGGCGGATTCATGGAGATGGAGGAGACCATCGATGCCTGCTGCCTCCGCGAACTGGAGGAGGAGACGCATATCACCGGACCGTATATCAAGCAGATTGGTACCTTCACCGCCGTCTCCCGCGATCCGCGGGGTAGGGTGGTATCCACAGCCTTCTATGCTCTTGTTCGCCCGGATATAGCGGCTCGGGCGGATGATGATGCCTCCGAGCTCCAGTGGTATCCGATTGATACACGCCTGACAGCCGACCGGCTAAAGGAGTCTCTTCCGGAGTTGGCCTTCGACCATATGCATATCCTCCGTGTCGCCCTCCAGCGCCTGCGCGAGGATATCCACTTCCGCCCTATTGCCTACCAGCTCCTGCCCCCTACTTTCACCCTTCCGCAACTCCAGCGGCTCTACGAGCTGTTGCTGCAGATTCATGTTCCCGACCGTCGGAACTTCCGGCGTGACTTGCTCGCTAGCGGGATTATCGTTCCTACCGGCGAAAAGGAGGTCAGCCACATCCATCGGTGCGGCAACCTCTACCGTTTCGATGAGGCCGCCTATGTTCGTTTCAAGAAGGCTGACCCCTTTGCTTTTGAATTTTGACGTTATGGAAAAACGTTTTCTCTACTCCTCCATCGCCGCCACGTCTGCGCTCCTCGCGCTGGTGCTCGTCCGGATTATTATCCTGTTCGTGAACACCCGCCTCGCCTCCTTTGGCGATGCGTTCTACCTCGCGCGCCAAGTGACCTATACCTTCAACTGGTTCATGATGGCGGAGTTTTTTCTCTATGCGTATATCGAGTGGCGCCGAATCAACGCTACCGGTTCTAAATTAACTTTCCCTGTTATGGAATGGATTTCTCTTGGGGCTATGTTCATGTGCCTCGTTCAGGCGGCTGTACTCTTCTACTACCACCTCATCTACCGTGACGATCTGCCTACTGCCTCCGACGGTCTCTTTGCCCTCCACAATATCGTGGAGATTGTCGCTTGGCTCGTGATGGCCATCTTCCTGCTTTGTTTCTTCTTCTACCACCGCGGTCACCGCATCGAGTATATCTCGAAGCGCAACAAGCGCGCCAAGCTACTGGAGGAAATGGTATACAACGAGGCCAATCGCGCCACTGCACAGGATGAGGCTGATGGGGCTGGTAAATAGCTCCGGCATCTTCTTCTGTATCCGTTTGGGTAGTACGCTTAGCGCAAACACCACCGCGAATATCGCCCAACTCAGTCCGTCCCGGATTGTTTCGCTCTCTCCGGCGCGGATTGCTGCCGGATCCAGCAGGCTGTAGGCCGCGCTGGCTATCAGATAAAGTACGAGAACCCGTATCCCGAGCATCACACCCTGGTATATGCGGTTCTCGCCCCATTTTCCGCTTATCTTGTTGTACGCCGCTGCCAGAATCATCATGATGACGAGGCTCGGCAATATAATCGCTATAGTCGCGACGGCACTTCCCAATACTCCCAGCAGGTGACTTCCTGTGGCCTCGTATGCGGCGGTATAGCCCACGTAGGTCGCGCAGTTGATGCCTATCGGCCCGGGCGTCATCTGACTGATGGCGAAGATGTCCAGAAACTCGCTGCCGCTCATCCAGCCGTATTGCTCCACCTTCTGCTGGATTAGACCGATAATCGCCATCCCCCCACCGAAGCCGAGCAACCCAATCTCCACGAAGGACACCAGCAGTTCCAGATATACCATCATACCTTCCCCTCCTTTCCTTTCTGAACGAAGTATCGCAGGCTCTTGCCGAAACTGACGAGCAGCCGTACAACGGTGGCGCAAAGTAGTCCTAATACCGCCGGTCGCATGCCCCGCATCACGGCTTCCACAGCCGGCACGTCCCGTATCCCGCGGAAAGCCATCGCGATGGCTAGTATAATAAGGAAAGAGGGTAGGATAGCGCCCAGTACGGCACCGATGAGGCCGCTCCAGCCGCCCACTCGTTTTCCGATGAATATCGCGCTGTTGACGGCTATCACACCCGGTGCGGCCTGGGCGAGGGCAATCATGTTCATGAACTCATCGTCGTCCAGCCACTTCTGCTTGTCAACAATCTCCCGCTCAATCAGCGGAATCATGACATACCCTCCCCCTATCGTGAAGGTCCCAATCTTACCGAAAATATAGAATAACTTCCAGAACGTTTTCGTCTTCGTTTTCGTTTTCGTTAGGCGCGCTCCCTTGCCTCCCGTACCTGCTGCTTGACGAACTTCGCCAGCATATTGATGGCGGCATTATTGTGCCCGCCCTGCGGGATGATGATATCTGCGTACCGTTTGCATGGCTCGATGAACTGCTCATGCATGGGCTTGAGCACCTTCTGGTACCGGTCCATCACCTGCTCCGCATCCCGTCCGCGCTCGACGATATCCCGCCGAATCACCCGCACCAACCGGTCGTCCGGATCCGCGTCCACGAATATCTTCAGGTCCATCTGGTCGCGCAGTTTCTTGTTGCTCAGCGCCATGATTCCCTCGATAACGATAATCTCCTGCGGTTCGATATGCACGGTCTCCTTCTGCCGCGTACAGGTCAGGTAACTGTATATCGGTTGCTCCACCGCCTCACCGTTTCGCAGCGCCTCGATGTGCTTGTTTAGCAGCACCCAGTCGAACGCGTCCGGGTGGTCGAAGTTGATGTTCTGCCGCTCTTCTACGGGGACGTGACTGCTGTCCTTGTAGTACGAGTCTTGGGGGATAACGACGAACTCTGCCTTCGGCATACGTTCTGCGAGTTTGCGTACCACGGTGGTCTTTCCCGACCCCGTTCCGCCTGCTATTCCAATGATAAACATATATTAGAGGATCTATATGGTTTCACCTTCCCGTCCCTCTTCTCCCCAATCGGAATACAAAGTTACAAAAATTTTTTCAAATTTGCAAGATTTCTTTCACTTTTT
>X369_Koala__coassemble_89_pt1 | contig 22561 bp, 18 predicted proteins | sample X369_Koala__metabat2_high_PE_004 | metagenome-assembled genome bin X369_Koala | reverse complement strand
GCAACAGGCCCTCGCTCGCTGTAAGGAGCGCAGCGGCAAGGGTATTGAGGCCGATGTGATCAATAAGCTGCTGGGTGAGAAGCTGACCGCCTACTGCGAGGAGCAGAAGTTCCATATCCTGGGTGACCCGCTGCCCAACGAGGAGAAGTCTGATAAGATTGACTTCGACGCGATGGACACGTTCAATTTCGCCTTCGATATCGCCCTCTCACCCGAGGTAGAGGTAAAGGTGGACGGCAAGACGAAGCTGACCGAATACACCATCGCCGTGACGGACAAGATGGTAGACGACCAGGTAGAGGCCTACACCAAGCGCTTTGGCGAATACAAGCCCGCCGAAGAGGGCGCGGAGGACAAGCAGGGAACGATTATCCCGTGCAAGGTAGATGGCGAGCTGTTCGCGAAGGTATACGGCGAGAACGCCATCAAGGACGAGGCGGACTTCCGCGCTCACGTCAAGGCAGATATCGAGAACAACATGGCTCAGGAGAGCAAGTACCGCTTTGGGATTGACACGAAGGAGGCGCTGCTCAAGAAAGCCGGTGAGTTCGCCCTGCCGGAAGCCTTCCTCAAGCGCTGGATCCTCGAGACGAACAAGGACGCGAAGGCCGAGGAGGTCGAGAAGGAGTTCCCCGCGATGCTGAAGGACCTGAGATGGAACCTGGTGAAAGACAGCCTGCTGCGTCAGGCGGACATCAAGGTCGAACCCGCTGAGGTAGAGGCCTACGCCAAGGAGGTAGCGAAGATGCAGTTCATGCAGTACGGTATGATGCACATCGAGGACAAGTACCTGGAGGACTACGCCAAGTCGATGATGAAGGACGAGAAGCAGTTGCGCGGTCTGGTGGAGCGCGTGGCGGAAGGCAAGGTCTACGAGTACGTTAAGGGCCTGGCGAAAGTCGAGAAGAAAGACATCAGTTACGAAGATTTCGGAAAACTGTTCGAATAGTCTATGCGAGTACATTTTATCGGAATAGGAGGAGCGGCCATGCATTCACTTGCTGTGGCCGTTTCTCGTAAAAGCGGGTATGTCGTTACCGGTTCGGATAACGCCATCTATGAGCCCGCACTCAGTCACCTCAAGGCCGCAGGAATCCTGCCCGACAAACTGGAGTGGGACCCGAGTCGCATCACGAAAGACATCGACTTCGTGATACTCGGCATGAAGGCGAGAATCGATAACCCCGAACTACTGCGGGCACAGGAACTCGGCATCCGGGTGCTCAGCTTCCCGGAGTACCTGTACCAGGAGACGAAGGACAAGACGCGTATTGTCGTGGGCGGAAGCCACGGCAAGAGTACCACGACCTCGATGATATTGTACGCCCTGCGTGCCCTTCATATCGAGTGCGACTACATGGTGGGCGCGGAAGTGGAAGGATTCGACGGCATGGTTCGGCTCAGCGAAACGGCAAAGTACGCGGTGTTCGAGGGCGATGAGTACCTCACCAGCCCCCTCGACCGCCGCTCGAAGTTCCTGTGGTACCAACCGGATGTGGCCATATTGACGGGCATCGCGTGGGATCACATCAATGTCTTCCCGACCTGGCCGGAATACGTAGAGACCTTCCGCAAGTTCGTCCACACGATAAGGAAGAAGTTCATCTACTACGCCGGCGACGAGAACCTACGGATGCTGGCAGGCGAGATAGACCCGGCGATGTGTATCCCTTACGAGGCCTACGACGGAGACGTGAAGATGGGTGTATTCGGTCGGCACAACATGCAGAACCTGCAGGCCGCAGCGCTCGCTTGCGAGCAGATTGGCGTGAAACGCGAGGACTTCTACCGAGCCATCTCGACCTTCACCGGCGCCGGAAATCGGCTGGAGAAGATCTTCGACAACGGTCGCAACGTGGCCTACAAGGACTTTGCCCACTCACCCTCGAAACTGAAGGCAACGCTGAATGCCGTAAGGGAGGAGTACAAGAACAAGAAACTGGTGGCGTGCATGGAGCTCCATACCTTCTCCAGTCTAATGGCAGATTTCCTGCCGCAATACAAGGACAGCATGGCCGCCGCGGATGTGGCGCTGGTGTACTACAGCCCTGCCGGAGTGGCGGACAAGCGTCTGCCGCCGATTACGCCCGAGCAGGTCAGCGCAGGATTTGCCTCGCCGAACGTAGAGGTCATCACCGACCTCAACGTACTCCAGACACGCCTGAAACAAGAGAAATACGACAACGCCGCCCTTCTCATGATGAGTAGCGGCACCTTTGACGGACTGAACCTGAGTAAACTGGCTTGCGAACTGTTGAGCTAAATATCGCCTGGCGATACCTGAGCAGCAAGAAGGGGCACAACGCCATTAACGTGGTGACGGCTATCTCGGTCGCCACAATAGCCGTCGTCACAGCAGCGATGGTCATCGTGCTATCCGTCATGAACGGTTTCGGAGACCTGGTCGAACAGATGTTCAGCCGCTTTGATCCGGAGCTGAAGATCGTCGCCACCGACGGTCGGCTGTTCGAGCGCCCCACCCTGCCGCAAGACGCCGGTATAGCTGATTACGCAGAGGTCGTCAGCGGGCAGGTGCTCGTCGAATACGAAGACCGGCAACTGCCCTGCACATTGATGGGCGTGGACAGCGCCTTCGAGCGGGTAACGGAAATCGACAGCATCGTCCGCGAAGGACAATACATCCTCTTCGACGGTGCGTTCGACCGGGCTGTACTCGGTCAGGGGCTGGCCGCACGGCTACAAATCAACAGCCGTTTTGTTCATCCGCTACACATCTATGCTCCGATTCGAACGGGGCACGTCAATATGCTCCGACCGGATAAGTCCTTCCACCACACGGCACTATTCATGTCCGGTCAGTTCGCAGTTAACCAGACCACGTATGACGATCAACTGCTGCTGGTTCGAATCAGCCTGGCGCGCGAGTTGCTGGAAGCCGATTCGACGAGCGTGAGCGCTCTGTTCGTCCGGCTGGAGGAAGGCACAGATGTCGAGAAGGCAAAGGCGCGTATTCAGGCCAATATGCCGGACGGACTGGAGGTTCAGAACCGCTACGAGCAGCAGGGAGACTACTACCGAATCCTGCGGATAGAGAAATGGATGACGGCGCTGCTGTTGCTCTTTATTCTCATCATCGCCTGCTTCAACCTCGTAGGCTCCCTCACGATGATTCGACTCGACAAGCGCGACGACACCCGGATTCTGGGTGCGTTGGGTATGAGTGAACGGCGGACACGCCGCATCCATATCCTGGTCGGCGTACTGATTTCCGCGATAGGCGCCGGCATCGGCATCCTGATAGGACTCGCGCTATGTTGGGCGCAGATCCGCTACGGAGTGATTAAACTGGGCGACGGAACGGATTATGTCATCTCCGCCTACCCCGTTGCTATCGAGTGGCTGGACCTCGTCGGCGTAGCCCTCGTCGTGAACATCATCGGACTTCTGGCATCATGGATAGCATCCTTCGGCAATACCACACCTACCTCCGACTAGAGCGAGGATTCTCGGCGAATACCGTCGAGGCCTACGAGCGCGATTTGCGCCGTCTGTTGGAGTACTTCGCAGCGCACGATATCGATCCCGTCCACGCCTCGATGGAGGACCTCCAGGCGTATATCTACGATACGTATCAGTCCACCACCAACACCCGCACCCAGGCGCGCCAGATGAGTGGAGTCAAGTCGTTCTACCGTTTCCTGCTTTACCACGATATTATTGACCAGGACCCCTCGGAACTTATCGAGATGCCCAAGAAGACAGTGCACCTGCCAGACGTGCTGACGGTGGAGGAGATTGATGCGATGGAGGCGCAGATTGACCTGAGCAAAAGCGAAGGCACCCGCAACCGGGCCATCATCGAGATGCTCTACGGCTCGGGACTGCGGGTCAGCGAACTCGTCACACTGAAACTAAGCCACATGTACCGACAGGAGGGGTATATGCTCATCGAGGGCAAAGGCAGCAAGCAGCGGCTCGTACCTATCTCGCCCGAGGCGGAGAAGTGGTTCGCCTATTGGCTGGAAGACCGCAATCACCTGCCTATTCAGCATGGCTCGGAAGATTTTGCGTTCCTCAACCGCCGCGGCAAACCCCTCACCCGAGTGATGGTGTTCTATATCATCAAGGACCTGGCCGAACGGGCGGGTATCCATAAGACTATCTCGCCCCACACCCTCCGTCACTCGTTCGCCACCCACATGCTCCAGAACGGCGCGGACCTCAGCATTATTCGCCAACTGCTCGGTCACGAGAGCATCGCCACCACGGAAATCTACACCCACGTCGATGTGAGCGACCTGAGAAACGCTATCCTCACCTATCATCCTGCGAACAAGCGATGAATAGTCTGCTGCTCATATTGGCGGTCGTGGAGACCTTCGTTATCGGTAATGTCCGCTCGGCCTCGACCGGCGAACCCATCGCGAACGCAAACCTCGCAATTCGTGGCACGAAGATTGGCACTGCGTCGGACGAAAACGGCGCTTTCTACCTGCACCTCAATATGGGTGAGGCGGCTAAACTGCGCGTGTCCGCGCTCGGTTACACCCCTCAGACCTTTCTGCTTAAACCCGGTGAACACATGATGGGGGATATTATTATGGTGGAGCAAGTCAGCGCCCTGAGGGATGTGTTCGCTTATCCGGGAGCCAATCCCGCCCTTGCGATTCTCGACAGCGTCCGCGTCCATCGCCCCAGTCGCGAGCAGCGCGAACGGGTCGAGGTCGAGACCGATGAGCATCTCAGTCCTTTTCTCACCCAACGCCACCTGGACTTCTACGAACCCACCATGCCCTTTGGCACGCTGTCGTTTCTCAGTCCTCTGGCCCGTAGCGGAAGCCAATTCTATCGGTACTTCCTCGTGGACAGCGTCATCTCCGACACCGCCAAACTCTACAATATTGATTACCGGCCCATCAATAGTGTTGACCCGCTCCTTCGAGGGCAACTCATCGTCGATGCTTCCGACTGGCGACTGAGTCACGTCACGGCCTCCGTCCCCTATCGGGCGAATATCAATTACCTAAAGAAGATGGACTACAAGGCTGATTACAGCCACGGACTCGTGACTCGCGATACGATGGACACCGAGTGGCAACTGAGCGCTTGGCGGGACACGGTGCATCAGACTCCGCAATGGCTGACGAGGACCGCAGAGTGGCTGTGCTACACCGTGCACACGGGATATCTGGACCTAAAGAGTTATATCGAACTCGGCCAGCTGGACGAACTGCTACGCTATTCCAGTTACGAAGGACTGCATGTCGGTTTGCCTTTCCGAACCAGTCAGAAACTGATGCGACATGTTTCCCTCGGTGGATACGTGGCGTACGGATTTCGCGACCGGGGAGTGAAGTACCGCGCCGAGTTGACCGGTATCCTCCCTACCCCACGCCGACACGTTCTCCGACTCGCGGTGAGCGATGAGTATCGGTATACAGAGGAGAACGACTTTACGGGCCTGACGCGCGAGAACAGCGCTTTCGCACGACCGTTTGCTACGTTTGTTGTGCAGGACATGGCGGGAGTGGACCGCAACGCCGAGACGACGGCGCGAAGGATGGAACAGGTGGAGATAGGATGGCAGGGCGATTGGCAGGCCTTACACGGCTCATGTCCGGCGCTGGAAACGACGGTGCAACTCCGTTTCCAGCAGGTCGGCAAGACCGTTCCCACCTACGATTATCAATATAGTCAGTCCGACTATATCCGTCACGAGTCGTTCAGTAGCATCTTCCGGCTCAGTTGGAGCGAACAGACATTCGACATCTTCACGCAGCACAAGCACCTCTACGGTCGCTATCCGACGCTGTTCCTCGGCGGACAAGTGGGAGAATGGTCGGACGACGAGACCAGTTCCACACTATACGGTCGCCTCCACATCACGCTCGTGCAGACTCTCTCGCTCGGTGTCGGAGGCAGTCTTCACTATGCCGCCAGCGGCGGTATGACCTTCGGAAATGTCCCCTTCGAACTGCAGGAGCAGATTCTCGGTAATTACGGTTGGACCTATGACCCGGACCGGTTCTCGCTGCTGCGACAGGGCACGCGCTATACTGCCCGTTGGATGTCCGTCCAGCTCCACTGGAACGGCGGTGGCATCCTCTTCAACCGCATTCCTTATATCCGCTATGCGCATCTGCGCGAACTGGCCGAACTGAAACTGGCTTATGCCGATTGCCTCCACACGCCTTACCTCGAAGGGGGAGTCGGTATCGGGAATATCCTCGGCGTAGGCGAGTGCCTCTTCGTCGCCAGAATGACACGAGCCGTGGACGACACCCCATGGATGGGATTTCGCTTCCGAATTCACACCAGCTTATAATCGTTTTGGAAAATCAGCCCCAGCGTTCGGATATCTGGTCGAAGAGGGCAAAGACTTCGTCGCGCGTCTCGGCGCGAAGGAGTCGGATACGCGTTTCGCGGAAGTCCGGCAGTCCCTTCATGCACGGCGAAGCAGCAAAATGACGACGGGAGTGGACAATACCCCGACGCTCGTCGCCGCACCACCGGATAGAGGCATCCACATGTTCCCGCAGGATATCCAGACACCACCCCAATCGGAGTGCGCCCTTCTCCGAATCAAATCCCGGCAATGTTGCGGGGTCCGCAAAGACCCAAGGTGCACCAAAAGCAGCGCGACCAATCATCACCGCATCCACCCCATATTGTTTCATCCGCTCCTCGGCCATCGCCCGAGATGTAACGTCTCCATTCCCGATAATCGGGATATGGATATCCGGACAAGCCTTCACGGCACCAATCAGCGTCCAATCCGCGAGACCGGTATACATCTGGGAACGGGTGCGACCGTGGATAGCCAGTTCGCGGATACCGCAGTCCTGCAGTCGCCGGGCCAGGTCGACAATAAAGGGCGTCCCGTCGCTGAGATAGAGCGACGGCTCATCCCACGCCAAGCGGGTCTTGGCCGTCACGGGGATGGAAGTCGCATCGACCACAGCCCGGGTGATAGCCAGCATCGTCGGGATATCCCGCAGCAGACCAGCTCCGGCACCCTTTCCGGCCACTTTCTTGACGGGACAACCGAAGTTGATATCGATAAAATCCGGTTGGGCTTCCGCCACAATCCGCGCCGCATCGGCCATGCTCTCGGGATTGCGGCCATAGATCTGAATCGCCACGGGTCGCTCCTCGCTCAGGATAGTCAGTTTACGTGTCGTGGCCGCAATATCGCGAACGAGCGCATCGGCATTGACGAACTCGGTATAGACACGGTCTGCCCCGAAACGCTTACACAGCACCCGAAACGCAGGGTCCGTCACATCTTCCATGGGAGCGAGGTAGAGCATTTTGCTTATTTGCTTATTTGCTTATTTGCCTATTTGCAAATTTACTTGTTCAATGTAGGATACTGCACACGATGGTGGTTCATGACCAGGATGTGCTGGACAAAAATCTGCTTGATGGTGGACATGTCGCGGAAGGTGATTTTCGCGTCCGCAAATTGACCATCCGATACCTGCATATCAATCATCCGGTTTACCATCTCCGTCACACTCTGCTCGCTCAGGTCCGTCAGACTGCGGGAGCACGCCTCGACTGCATCAGCCATCATGAGAATCGCCTGCTCCTTGGTACGGGGTTTGGAGCCATGGTAGCGGAAGTCGGATTCAACAGGGTTGTCCCCACGATTGACGGCGGTGTTATAGAAATAGCGAACGAGGCCCGTGCCGTGATGGGACTTGATGAACGCAACGATACTATCGGGCAGGTGGTACTGGTTCGCCAGGTTCACACCCTCCTCTACGTGCGCGATAACACTTCGGGCGGCCTCAACGGGAGACATAGCGAGCAGGGGATTCTGACCATCCTGCTGGTTCTCGGTGTAGTACTGCGGACGGGCAAGTTTACCAATATCGTGATACATGGCACCGGTGCGGACAAGCAGTTCGTCTGCACCCACCGCCTTGGCGGCCTCGGTAGCAAGGGCACTGACCTGCAACGAGTGCTGGAACGAACCCGGAGCAGCGTCCGAGAAGCGCCGAAGCAGTTCGCTCGAGAAATCGGTTAGCTCAATCAGCGTGAGGGCAGACATGACGTGGAAGGCACGCTCGAAGAAGTAAATCAGAGCGTAGCTGCAGACCACCAGCAGCGCATTGACCGCAAAGACCAGATACGTAGACGGGACAATCGTATCGAGTGAACCGGTCGTAGCGAGACGGAAGGAAGTGAAAACCACCGTGTAGGTCACGAAGATAAGCGCAGACACCTGGAAGATCTGGGCGCGACGCGTCAGGTCGTGCAGCATGATGATCGACACCATACCAATCGTAACCTGCACCAGGATGTACTCGAAGGGAGTGGACACCACCATCGAGACAATAAGCACTGTCACCAGGTGGAGGAAAAAGGCCGTACGACTGTCGAAGAATATACGTGTCAGGATGGATACCCACGCAATCGGAATAAGGTAGATGCTCAGCGAAGTGAAGCGCACCTCCAGGCAACTGAGCACGATAATCAGCGCAGGTAGCAGGCAGAAGAAAAGGACATGCCTCAGACTGTGGATATACTGCGGCCGGAACATGTGGAGGTAGAGTGCAAAGAGGAGCATGAGCACAATCACCACCAGACCTTCACCACAACCGGCCATAAACTGCTGTCGAAGCGAGGTTTGCTCGTCGAACGTGCGTTGCAGCGATGCTATTCGCTGGAGTTTCTGGTCCGTCACAATCTCACCGCGGTCGATAATCTTCTCCCCCTTCTGCACCATTCCCTCAGTGAGCGAGACACTCTCGATCAGGTTTCGCCGCATCCGTCCGGATAGGGCAGTGTCTTCCTGCAGAGACGGCACGCAACTCAGTCCCATTTGCTCGTACGCCGAGCGAGGTGTGTAGAGCGACGAGACGGGGATAGTCGTCGCCTTATTGTTCACCACGACGGATATACGCGTGTAACCGGCAGATAGCAGGTGCTCGTAGTCCGTCACGCTGACCACATCGACGGGCTCGTCATTGATACGAACAAAGCACGGAACAAACTCTTCCTCCAATATCTGCTGGCGGTCCTCCTCCAACTGCTGCTGACTTTTGTAGACAGGGAAGGACTCGGTGGCCGTCAATGACTCGTAGGGCCAGGGCTTGCCCAGCGCAATCTCGTAGTGCATATTCGACTCATGCCGGGGAAAAAGCATCAATGTCAGCGTCATGATGAAATAGGCGCAAAAGATGTAGAGGGCACGCTGTTTTCGCATAACTATCGTTTGGATTGAAAGAAATTCTGTATCAGTTCCCGGCATTCGTTCTCCAGCACTCCTGCCGTCACAGTGGTCTTGGGATGTAGCGCCCGGGGAGCCAATTGACTATATCCCCGCTCGGGATCGGCTGCGCCGTACACCAGCCGGCCTACTTGCGCCCAACCTATCGCACCGGCGCACATCACGCAGGGTTCGACGGTGACGTAGAGGGTGGCGTCCCGAAGATACTTGCCACCCAGGGTCTGTGCCGCCGCCGTGAGCGACTGCATCTCCGCGTGTGCCGTTACATCACATAGGGTCTGCGTCAGGTTATGACCCCGACCTATCACCTGTCCACCGCAGACGATGACGCAACCTATCGGCACTTCGTCGCGCCGGAGTGCCTCGCGAGCCTCGTTCAGCGCCAGGTTCATATACCGCTCGTCGTCGTTCATTGCCAGTGGAAAGACTCAATCAGCACCCGCACGTCCTCGTTCATGTAATCCAATATGGGTGCCAGACTATCCGCATTGGGGATGCAGTTGCAGTAGACCGCTCCGCGGAAGAAGTTTGCGGTTGAGTCGGTTAGGAAGAACTGGTAGGGCGAAGCGGTGTTGCCCTCCAGCGTAAAGAACACTCCCCACACGTGGTCTCGGGGACGGGAGTAGTCATGTTCGGGAATAGCAGAAGCCTGCTGACTGTGCTTATAGACAAACTCCATGGCATCCTTCGTTAGCAGCCTAAGGTCTCCCCTGACGGGCTTATAGGAGCAGTGGATGGTGGCGTTCAGTTCCGGATACTCAATATTCATCCAGTACCGCTCGCCCGGTTCCTGCTTCGGGACAATCATCGCATGGGTCGATAGATCGAACCCATAGGGACCATACTGCACGGTGTGGTAAGCGTGGTCCGGAAGATCAAACCGCAGGTAGGCATAGGGACGAGGCGTATAGACCTCGTCATTGTGCAAAAGCCGCACCATGGCCAGCACAAATAGCATCACGACCAGCAGGGTCGTCAGCGCAAGGGGAATATAGAGTCGACGTCGGATCATTGTTCTCAGCCAAGCCAGATAGGTAAGTTATTGTCTACGTGCCCAAAGGGCGCATCGGTAAGGATGGGATAATCCCGCTCTCCAACTACCCGCAGAATCGTTTCCTGCACCGTCTCCCCCATTCCCGGGTCATCCGGGCAATCGGTAAACTGACCAATAATCAGTCCCCCCAGATGGTCAAACACGCCACTCATCTTCAGGCCCAACAGCATCCGCTCGATATGGTAGTGCCGCTCTCCGATATCCTCTATCAGGAGGGTTGAACCTGAAACCTTACAACCTGAAACCTTATAACCGGGCGTCAGCCCATAGGGAGTGGCCTGCAGGCCATAGAGGACGCTCAGGTTTCCACCGATGACAGGGCTGGAGAAAGAGAAATCGTAGTGAAGAGGCTTACGGTCCAATGCATCCCGCATCATCCGCATGCTGCGCGTTGACTCGTCCAGCGTGGCAAGGTGCTTACACATCGGTGCATGGAGACTCCGACCGCCATGACTCTGTACCCAGGCGTGCAGCACCGTAATATCGCTGAAACCGATGATGGTCGGCATGTGCTCATAATCGTAATCCTCCGGCAGCGCCGCATCGATTCGGGCCACAATCCGCTGGAGGCCATAGCCACCGCGGGCGCACAGGATGAAGTCCACTTCGGGGGCAACCAACGCAGCCACCAGATCACTTAGCCGCTCATCATCTCTGGCCGCAAAACGCCCCCACTTACCCGTGGCATGCGGAGCAATGGAAACGCTATGTCCCCACGAAAGAAGGCGCCGTTGGGCGCCCTCTATGTAGCTGGTATCGATTGCGCCGGAGGGCGAGATGATGCGGATATGAGCCATTAGTAAATCTTACCTTCGATATAGTTAACCAGTCGCTTGGGCAGCAGTCGATCGAGCACGGCATACAGCCGGTACATCGCTCCTCCGATATACTGCGGAGCCGGAGACCAAGCATTACTGACATGATAGATTTGACGAGCAATCTTCAGGGGGGTCATACCGGCCTGCTCGTCGCGCTCCATCGCTGCAACAGCTTTCTTGGCACAGGTATAGACCTCCTCGCCAGCAATGGACTTCTGGCGCATAGCCGTGAAATTCGTGGCTACATCGCCCGGCATCACTACGGACACATGGATTCCGAACGAGCGCACCTCATTCTGGAGCGCCAACGCCATCGCGTTAATCGCCGCCTTGGTGGCCGAATACATGCTCTGGTAGGGAACAGGAAGGACAGCCGCCACCGAAGAAGTGAACACAATCCGTCCATGCTTCTGCTTACGCAGAATAGGAAGTACCGCCTTCGTGACCGCCAGCGCGCCAAAGAAATTGACATCAAACTGCCGCTTGGCATCCGCCATGTCCGTAAACTCGACAGCACCGGAAATACCATAACCGGCATTGCTGATGACCACATCGAGATGGTCTGTCTGTTCCATCACTTGCGCCACCGCTTCGCTCACATTCGCCTCGTCACACACATCGCAATCGATATGCGTAATTCCATCGTGGCTATGACCATGACGACTGAGTTCGAACACCTGCCACCCACGGGTAGCAAAGAGTTCGACAGCCGCCTTGCCGATACCGGATGAACCTCCTGTGAGCAGAACTGTTTTCATTACATCTCCAGTGTCGGGACGCCCTGCTTGAGCACGCGGGCAATGATCTCCACCGCCTCGTCAATGACGGGTTCAGTATGTGTCGCCATGAGGGTCGTGCGCAGTAGGCACTCACCCTCAACGCAAGCGGGAGCGATAACCGGGTTGACGTATACGCCTTCCTCGAACAGTTTCTTACCTATCCAGAGGGTGTCGAGCGTCTTATACGTAAAGATAGGCACAATCGGCGTCGGAGCCTCGATAATCTTCACACCTGCAGCGAGCAACTCCTTGCGGAAATAGTGCGCGATGTTCATCAGTCGCTTGGGACGATCGGGGTCTGCCTTTAGCTGATGCAGCGCCTCCAGCGCCGTGGCACAACTGACGGGCGCAATGGCCGCCGAGAAGATGAAGGGACGCGAGGTATGACGCACAAAGTCCGCCACCTTATGACTGGTCAGCATGCAGCCGCCAATCGAGGCCAGCGACTTCGAGAACGTGAGCATGGTGATGTCTACCTTGTCGGTCAGACCGAAGTATGCCGCCGTTCCGCGACCGCCTTCGCCCAATACGCCGAAGCCATGGGCATCGTCGACCATCACGCGGGCACCGTATTTCTCCGCCAGCGCCACAATCTCCGGTAGTTTACATATGTCACCACGCATCGAGAACACACCATCCGTCACAATCAGGATTCCTGCCGTGGTCGGTACGCTCTGTAGCTTCGCCTCTAGGTCAGCCATATCGCTGTGGTTATAGCGCAACACGGTAGCCGGAGAGAGCTTGCACGCGTCATAGATGGAGGCGTGGTTCTCCTTGTCGTTCAGGATATAGTCGTGCCTTCCGCAGATGGCAGAGATGATGGCCAGGTTCGTCTGGAAGCCCGTGGAGACAGTCATCGCCTCCTCGTAGCCCACGAACTCCGCCAGTTCCTTCTCCAACTGGAGATGGAGATCCAGCGTTCCGTTCAGGAACCGGCTTCCGCTCACGCCCGTACCATATTTATCCAGTGCCGCATGACCCGCCTTGATAACCGCCTCGTCCTCCGTATAGCCTAGATAGTTATTACTACCTAGCATGATGACACGGTGGTGCTCCATTTCCACCACCGGAGCCTGACGCGACTCCAGTTCGTGGAAATAGGGATAGATGTCCAATTCGCGGACGCGGTTGAGCAGGTCAAATTGACACTTCTGAAATAGATCCATTGTCAGTGTTTTTTTGTATCGATTCGGTATCGCCTTTTACAGCACATTCAGGTCCTTGAGGATCGCCGTGGTCTTGCGCACAGCCGCCTCACTCTCGTGGAGCTTGGCGCTCTCCTCCTCGCTCAGTTCGAGCTCCAGCACCTTCTCAATACCGTTCTTACCGATGATACAAGGAACGCCAATCGTGATGTCCTTCATGCCATACTCACCCTCCAGGGCAGCCGAGCAGGGAATCATCTTCTTCTGGTCCTTAATGATCGCCTCGGCCACGCTGCTGGCTGCAGCACCCGGAGCCATCCACGCGCTGGTGCCCAGCAGTCCGGTCAGGGTAGCACCACCAACCATCGTGGACTTAACCACCTCCTCGATATCAGCCTTGCTCAGGAACTCACTCACGGGGATACCCTTATAGGTCACGTAGCTCGTCAGAGGAATCATCGTCGTATCGCCATGACCACCGATAACGAATCCGTCTACATCGTTGGCATTGCAACCCATCTTCTGGCTCAGGAAGTACTTGAGTCGGGCGCTATCGAGCGCACCGCCCATACCAATCACGCGGTTACGCGGCAGACCCAGTGCATGCAGGGTCAGATAGGCCATCGTATCCATCGGGTTCGAAACAACAATCAGGATCGCGTTGGGGCTATACTTGAGCAGACTCGAGCATACGTTCTTCACAATACCGGCATTCACACCAATCAGCTCCTCACGCGTCATACCCGGCTTACGAGGCATACCACTCGTGATGATGACCACGTCCGAACCACTGGTCTGGCTGTAGTCATTGGTTACGCCCTTCACTACCGTATCAAAACCCATGAGCTGGGCGGTTTGCATGATATCCATGGCCTTGCCCTCAGCAAAACCCTCCTTGATATCAATCAGACATACCTCATTGGCTACCTCGTTTACCGCGAGGACATTCGCACACGTTGCGCCTACATTTCCGGCGCCAACAACAGTTACTTTAGACATAATCGCTATTTTTTAAGAATCAATAAATCGTTTTTGGGATTGCCTCTCCGGCAATAGCATGCAAATATACTAATTTTTTTTTAAATTTCCAAATTATTTCCAATAATTCTTCAAAAAAAAATCAATTTTATACACTCGGCTGATAATGGAAGCCTGCATGATTGCCTCCATAGGAAGTGTGACCATGATGGTCGATATAGTGCCAGATGGCCAGCAGCACCCATCCGAAAAGCAGTCCACCCAGGTGCGCAAAGTGCGCCACATTATCCATCGTGAAACCGCCTAAATCACCCAAGCCCGCCAGCAATTCCACCACGGCATAGCCGATAACAAACGTACGAGCGCGGATAGGAATAGGGATAAAGAGCAGATAGAGCTCCACGTCCGGAAAGAAGTAGCCAAAGGCAAACAGCAGTCCAAACACCGCACCGCTTGCTCCTACTGTCAGACCGTAGTTCTGTCCCATCAGGTACCACACCAGCAGTTGCACCAACGCCGCACCAATCGCGCAAACGAAATAGTACAGCAGGAAGCGTTTCTCCCCAAAGCGCTGCTCGAGCATCGGTCCGAACATGAACACCGCGAACATGTTGCACAGCAGGTGGGTGAACCCCGCATGCATGAATGCGTACGTCACCACCTGCCACGGCATGAAGAGCGGATTCGTGGCCGGCCGGAGCGCCAGGTACTGTTCCCTGAACGAAATGCGATACGACCCGATATAGCTTACCAACGGCATCAAACTGCACAGCAACCATATGCCGCAGTTCAAGCCCAGAATCCATTTGGTAACACGAGGTAAATTCATCATAGTTTTCTTTGTTTAGAACGCCCACGTCAAGCCTATCAGGCCATTGATTCCCTGGCTGGTATAGCCATACCAGATGACGTTGCGGCGATGGATGATATTTTTCAACTCGAAGAACAATCCCAGCCGATCCAGAGCCTTGTTCTTCGTTCCCGCAAAGTGGTACTTGACGCCCAGATTGATGTCCACGTAGACCGGCAACACCTCCTCGCGAATCGTCGTCGACTGACCCAACTCGACAGCCTTGTCCGCCACGATATTCGAGCGCTTGCCCATCAGTTCGTCCCAAGTATAGACGCTCCAATGCTGGTCGATATGGCCCACAATCTTCGTGCCAATCTCCCAACTGGGGCGGTCAAATATATCGGTCGGGGTACCCGGGTCACTCTCGCCACCACCATCGAGGAACGTCTTCACGCCACGGAACATATAGTAATCGCCCCAGACATGGACATCGATGATATCACGGTAGTGGTAGTCTACCTGAGCGCCGAACTTCCAGCGCTGGTAGTTGGTGTAGTAGTCCTTGGCATACTCGCCGCCCTCGAACAGGCGATGGCCCATCGCGTAGACCTTATCGTTCATCACGTACTCATACCCTCCGTGCACCGATATCAGCAGCGGTTTGATGGGCCGGAACCGGAATCCTACTTCCGCGATAATCGGCCGATACGAACTCACATGCTCCGACGCGGCGCTGAATCCACTGCTGTAGTATCGGCACTGACGGGTATATCCATCCATGTCACTATAGCCGAATCGACCTTCCGCCTTGCCGTAGATGATTACCGTCTTCGGCATCAGGTCTGCCTCCACCTGCACATTCGGTGAGGGAGCAAAAGCGACCTGACTCTTGACGTTGTCGGTATACTTACTGTTCATCACACCCCGTCCTATATTCATATCTAAATGCACGCCCACGTGCAGGCGCACGCGCCTGTTGTGCCATTCGTAGAAGGGCTCCATCCGGAGCGCGTAGACGTTATGCACCTCCCGCCCATCGTAGGCCACCATCGCTGCCGCAAGCGAATCGTCCACATGCAACAGTTGGTTCTGGCTGCGCAGGTCCACTCCGAATCGGTGGTCCTCCATTCGGTACGCCAGGTTAATCTGTGCGTTCACCTGATGTTCTGCCACGCTCCCAACGCGCGAGAAGAGCTTATACTCCGCCCGAACCAGGTACTGGAAGTCCTGCTTATCGTTGCTCTTGACGCCCAAATCGGCATTGAATCGCCATATATTCTGCAGGTCATTTCGCAATGCGGAGTCCTGCCTTCCGTAGTAGCGGAAGCATTCGTTGCTACCCCCTGCACGGAGGATGAAGTTTCCATCGCCGTAGTCGTGGTCAAAGCGGAGTTGGAATCCAGTCCGCTCGTCCATCCGCTCGCCCCAATAGGCGCGGTGGTTCACATCGATATCAATCCGGTTTTTCTTCTGGCCAAAGCCGTACCGGAACTCGAACAGGCTCTGCGGATGACCAATACCCCCCTTCATCTCGCCGTGAATCGAGTCGTTCTTCCGGGGGATGGCTATCGTCTCGTTCGGCAGACTGATGATGCTCTTGCCGGCCTCCATGCTGCCCACATAGTCCGACCATACCACCGGTTGCTCCTCCACCTTCTGCTCGGGCAGGGACTGCGGATTAACGTTGATCTTACTGGCCTTCTGCACCGTTGGTTGGAACTCGTGTTCCACCGTCACATGGCGGGTGTTGAGCTCATCCTGATCCGGAGTCTGAGCCTGATCCTGAGCCCAAACACTCAGGCTCGCGACGCTCATGAGCGCCAACGTGGTAATTATCTTTGTGTTCATAGCGTGTCCTCCTCTCCCCATTCTTCGTCTTCTTTCAATTCGTTGGCCTTCTCCTGCTCGCTTATCTTGCTCAGTCGGCTCTCTATCTCTCTCGCTACCTCATCCTGTCCCTTATAGGTCCGCTGTAGGGTCAGCAGGTATTGTTTGGCTTGGAACAGCTCGCCACGTTCCATCTCGATATCTGCCACGAGTATCAGCGACTTCGCCAACCAGTACTGATGTTGGTTGCTGCCTTGCAGCAGGTCCATCGCCAGTTCTTCGGCCGCCTTCTTATCCCCCTGTTCGTACTGGTACTTCGCTAGGTTATACGTTGCCTCCGCATAGAGTTCCGTCTGTGGGTTCTCTGTCTTCACCAGCACGGCCGCCGCCTGATGAATTCCCTCCGCGTCGTGTAGCTGCTGATTGCAGCGGAAGATACCTTCCCGAGCCGCCTTGTAGTACTCGTCCTTCTCCGCCACTTCCTCCAGGTGCTTGTATTCCTTGAGCGCGGCTGCCCAGTTCTTATGCAGATACTGCCCTTCGGCCGTCGCCAGGCTCAAGCTGTCTTCATCCACCACGATGTTCATCTTCATCTTTCCCAGCGATTTTGTGTACGCCACATAGTCGCTCAGCCGGTTCTGACTGACGTATATCTGTTGCAGCGCATCGATGGCCTGGTAGGCCTCCTCTGTCGCCGGAAACGAGGAGATGGTGGACTTATACGCTGCGATAGCATCATCGGTCTGTTGCAGGTTGGCGTAGAGCATCGCTCGCTCCAGACTGGCCTCCGGAGCCATCTTTCCGCGCGGATAGCGCTTGAGTTGCATCTCGTAGGTCCGTATCGCCTCGCGATACTCGTCCTGTGCCACTTGGGCGCGGGCCAACTCGTAGCAGCCCTTCTCGGCCCACACGCTCTTCGGATAGCGGTTCACTAGGGTCTGCATCGTCTCTTCCTTCTGCTTATACTGCTTTTGCAGTCCCTGTATCAGTCCTTGCTGGTAGAGCGCATAGTCTGTCGACCGACCGTTCTTCGCGCTCACCTGCGCATAATACCGAGCCGCTTCACTATACTGCTTCGCCACAAAGTAGCAATCGGCTATTCGGCACCGGGCATCGGTCACTAGTTCGGGTTTCGCGTTCGCTCGGTCGACATAGGTCAGCAGCGGCCGCAGCGCCTGGTTGTACTGCGCCTGAGCAAAGTACGCATAGCCCTGCAGGTAATACGCCGCAGTGTTGTTGGCATTCGTGCTCGCATCGCTCTGGGCGAAATAGCGCTGCACATCTTCCGCTGCAGCAGCATACTGGTTCTGGCGATACTCGGCCTCTGCACGCCAATAGAGCGCATCCGTCCGGTAGGTGTCCTTGCCGCTCGCGTGGCTCAGCACATCGCTCATCCACTCTGCCGCCATATGCATCTGCCCCTGCTGGAAGGCGTCTGTGCCGAGCAGGTACCGCAGCTGTTGACGCGTACGCTCAATCTGCGGAGTGCTCTTCATCTCGTGCAACGCATCCAGCGCCGCCTGGTAGTTCTTGCTGCGCACCAGCGCTTCGCACAGTATCCCTTGCACCTCCTCACGGTGTTTGCTGTCCGGATAGGCGCTCAGAAAATCCGTCACCGCCGTAATCCCCTCGCCCAGCGCCGTCGAGGTCTTGTACGCACACATCGCGTAGTTATACATCGCCTCCTCTTTCGTCTTCGGACTCAGTCCGATATGCGCCGCAGCCAGGTAACTCAGTTTGGCGTCACTCAGTTTGCCCTCCAGCACCTGGCAGTGTCCCATCGCCATGTAGGCGTACTCGCCCACACTATCCTGACGATACTTCACCTGCTTGAGGTTCTTCAGCGCGTCCTTATATCGTCCTTCGCGATAGTAGATCTCTCCCAGTATCCGGTGCAGTTCCTCCGTCTGGGCCGCATCCCCCTGACCCTCTGCCAGCAGAATCTCTGCCCGCTTTTGCACCTCCTTGTCCTCACCGCGGGAGTAGTATATCTGCATCAGGTAGTAGGGTACCGTCTTGCGATACTTGCCCATCGCCTCCAGCTCCTCCAGGTAGGGTAATGCCTTGTCGTACTTATGCTGGCGATACAGGCAGTAGGCATAGTAGTACCGTGCAGGAGTCTGGTAGTCGCTCTCCTCGCTCACCACTTTCTTCAGCGGCGAGAGGGCGCGGCTGATCTGTCCCTCCATCACGTGCGAATAACCTTTGTAGTAGTAGTACTTCGTCTCATCGTAGCGGCTCAGGTTCTTCACCTCCACTTGCTCCAGTTCCTTCAGGGCCTGCTTGTACTTGCCCTTCTCGGCCTGAGCAACGCCTTTCTCAAAGTGTTGCTCGTCCTCGTACGTGTACTTCAGGTACGCCTTGTCCTTCACCCCGAAATGCGTGCTCTCCGGGGTGGTGCTGATTAGCAGCAATATCAGTAGTAGATGGATCATATCTCGTTAGTCGTCTATGATTACGTCGCGGAATCCCAGCAGGTATAGGATGCCGTCCAGTCCGACGGTGGATATACTCTGGTCGCTCTCGCGTTTTACTTTCGGTTTGGCGTGGAACGCAATTCCCAGACCCGCCTTGCGCAGCATCTTTAGGTCGTTCGCACCGTCTCCCACGGCTATCGTCTGTCTGAGGTCGATGCCCTCCTGCTCGGCTATCTGTTCCAGCAGTTGCGCTTTTCTGTCGGAGTCAATCACCTCGCCCACATACCTTCCCGTCAACTTGCCGTCCTTCTCCTCCAGGGTGTTTGCGTATACATAGTCCACACCGAACAGGTCCTGCAAGTACTTGCCCACAAAGGTGAATCCGCCACTCAGTATCGCTATCTTGTAGCCGCACATCTTCAGGGTCTTGAACAGTCGGTCTGCGCCCTCCGTAATCGGCAGGTGGTCGATGATGTCCTGCTTGGCGCTTACGTCCAGTCCCTTCAGCAGCGCCACCCTTCGGCGGAAACTCTCCTTGAAGTCTATCTCTCCCCGCATCGCACTCAGGGTCACCTCCCTTACCTGCTCTCCCACTCCCGCGCGATCCGCCAGTTCGTCTATCACCTCCGTCTGGATGAAGGTCGAGTCCATGTCGATGCAGATCAGTCGACGCGAACGACGGAACATATCGTCGTGTTGGAAGGATATATCCACCTCTTCCTCCCGACTTATCTTCAGCATCTCTTGCTGCAGTCCGTCCTTATCGGGTATTGCACCCCTTACCGAGAACTCCACGCAAGCATGCCGGCTCTCCAGCGGCTCGTCCGGATCGGGACGACTGCTCAGGCGCTGGATGCTGTCGATGTTCAGGTGCCGGTCCGCCAGCACCCGTGTCACACGGCTGATCTGCCTTGCGTTCAGCTCCCTCGCCAGTAGCGTGAATACATACCGGCTCTTGGCTTGCCGTCCCACCCAGGCCTTATAGTCCTCCTCCGTCAGCGGCGTGTAGCGCACCATCATCTCCATCGCCGAGCAACTGCCCAGCACGTCCTTGAGCATATTCCCACTCCGCTCGCTGTCTACGCTCACCAGGATACCCAGGTTGAGCTGGTGGTGCAGATTGCTCTGACCCATATCCAGCACCGTCACGTCGTATGCACTCAGCACGCGCGTCACCTCGCTCGTCACGCCGGGCTTATCCGTGCCCGATATGTTCATTAATATATACTCAATCATGCTTTTGCCTTTCGACTTATGCCATCATTCCCGCATCCTGCAGTTGCTTCACGAAGTCCCGCACGCTCTGTCTTATCTGTTGCTCGTCGCCCTCGTACTCGTCCAGCACGAGCTGCTCCAGTTCTTCCTCGGTATGCTCCTGCTGCAGCAACTCGATAAGTCTGCTGCCTGTCTCGTTCAGCGTGAGCATTCCGTTACACTCGCGGGCGTTATCACCCACCGCCACTGCAAACCACTGGGTGCCAACCTGTTGCAGCACCATCTGATATTTCAGTTTCATCGTCCTAATTCTTTATCTATTTGTTCGTATTTACTTACCTGACTCTTGTACTCCGGTACAATCTCTTTCATCTTTTTTACGATCGCCATATCGTCGAAACCGAGGCTGATTTGATACAGCTCCTCTTCGTTCTTCCGCGCGAGCTCATACGGATACTCTCTCACCTTCGCCACCTTAATCTTCGGGTGACCGGTCTGGATGGTGTTCTCCTGCTCGCTCAGCACTTCCTCATACAGTTTCTCGCCGTCCCTCAGGCCCGTGAACTCAATCTCCACGTTCTGTGCGCCCGATAGGGCAATCATTCGTTTGGCCAGGTTGACTATCTTTACGGGGTTCCCCATATCGAAGACGAATATCTCGCCGCCCTTACCCATCGTTCCGGCCTCCAGCACCAGCTTGCAGGCCTCGGGAATGAGCATGAAGTACCGGATGATATCCGGGTGTGTCACCGTCACGGGGCCTCCCTTCGCTATCTGCTCACGGAAGATGGGTATCACGCTTCCGTTACTGCCCAGCACGTTTCCAAATCGCGTCGTGATGAATTGCGTCCTTTCTTCTTTTGACTTTTGACTTTCTTCTCTTAGTTTCGCATCCAGCGCCTGGCAGTATATCTCGCAGATTCGCTTGCTGCAACCCATCACGTTCGTGGGATTCACGGCCTTGTCGGTCGAAATCATCACGAACTTGCGCGTCCCGTACTTCACCGCCAAATCCGCAATCACCCGCGTTCCATATACGTTGTTCTGCACCGCCATCGCGGGGTTATCCTCCATCATCGGCACATGCTTATAGGCCGCGGCGTGGAACACGTACTCGGGCCGGTGTTGCTTGAAGATGGCCTCCATCTGCTCCTTGTTCGCAATACTACCCACAATCGTCTCCACCTTGAGCTTTGAACTCGCCGCCCATAGCCGCATGTCGTGCATCGGCGTTTCCGCCTGGTCCACCAGCACCATCTCCTCGGGTTCGTACGGCGCAATCTGCCGCACCATCTCACTGCCGATACTGCCGGCCGCTCCCGTAATCAGGATGCGTCTGCCGTGTAGTAGGTTACCTATCGCCTCCATATCCACATCGATTTTATCGCGCGGCAGCAAGTCCTCGATATCCACCTCATGCAACTGGTCCTGGTGGAGCGGACTCTTGCCGTCCCACGTCTCCGCCTTGTGCATAATGAGGATCTTGATGTGATTCTGTATCAGGTCGCTAATCAGTTCCTGCCGCTCGCGGAAATGCTCTGTCTGCAGCGGACTCACAATCAGCACCGTCGCACCCGCTTCCTTCATGTGTCCCACCAGCCGCGGACTGTCGTGCCTCACCAGCACACCCATCAGGTACTTGCTCACCAGGTCGTCCTCCGGGCTGACGAATCCCTTCACCACATACCTCAGCGGCTCCTGCTCCTGCAGGCTCTTCGCCACAGCGATACCCCCTGCATTGATGCCGTAGATGAAGACCGACTGCGTGTTCTCGTCCTTGCGGAAACTGTCGTACAATCCCTTCACCATCACCCGCTCGAGCCACATACCCATCGTCGCCAGCGCAAATACCGTCAGGTAGGTCTCCCACATCGAGTGACCGGCAGCAATACTGAGGATAATCAGGCTCGTATCGGCGCACAGGTTGGCATACAGCACCTGTTTCAGGTCCTTGAACGTGCTGTACCGCACAATACCGCGGTAAGTGTGGAAGAGATAGAAGAACACCAGATGCACCAATATCGCTGCCGGAATCGTTAGCAGGAACACCATCTGACGCTCCGCAAAACCATATCCGCCCCATTGCAGATAACCGCCTATCAATGCCGACACCAGCACAATCAGGCAGTCCAGCGCCAGCACAACCAGGTACGGCAACGCCTTGTGGCTGAAGTACCACTGAACCAGTTTTTCGAATAGTTTCATCATACGCACACTACTTGTTTCATCGCACGCGCATACGCCGCACGAAAAAAAATCTCGTACAAAGATACTAAAAAAAAATGAAATTTGCAAATAAATTCTGATTTTTTATAAAAAAATTTTCAGAATAAGAC
>X369_Koala__coassemble_88_pt1 | contig 22665 bp, 19 predicted proteins | sample X369_Koala__metabat2_high_PE_004 | metagenome-assembled genome bin X369_Koala | reverse complement strand
CCGGGTAGGTAAATCTACCATTCAGGGACAGTCCCGCCGGGTAGGTAAATCTACCCTTCTGGGGGACAGTCCCCGAATGGTAGTTGAGACGCCGTGGGAGAAGTTGCGGCTGATAGAGGGGGACTTCCTGAAGATGGACCTGAGTGAACTCTACCCCAGCGGCGAGTTCCGGGTGATCGGCAACTACCCCTACAACATCAGCTCGCAGATATTCTTCCGCGTGCTGGAGCATAAAGACCGCATCCCCGTCTGCAGCGGCATGATACAGCGCGAAGTGGCGCTGCGGCTCGCGGCCAAACCGGGTTGCAAAGACTACGGAATTCTGTCTGTCCTGATGCAGACATGGTACGATATCGAATACCTTTTCACGGTGGATGAACATGTGTTCTGTCCTCCGCCTAAGGTGAAGAGTGCAGTCGTTCGTTTTACGCGGAATCACCGAGAACGACTCGACTGTGACGAACGATTGTTCGTTACGGTCGTTAAAACTGCCTTCAACCAACGGCGAAAACAGATGCGCAATTCGTTGAAAACGATTTACTCCGACGCGAGCGAGGTTTTCAACCTGCGCCCCGAACAACTTAGTGTAGACCAATTCATCAACCTGACTAAATTGATACAAGACCATGTCGGAAATCAAAATATTCTATAAGGAAAAGGACAAAATTAAAGTTGCTAAGTCCACCACCGCCCTGCGCGAACTGGACAAGAAGGACATCATCTGGATTGACCTGCTCGACGTGAGCGACAAGACGGAGGACACCCTCGAGAGTTTCCTGAAGATTGAGATTCAGGAGGACGAGGAGATGGAGGAAATCGAGATGTCGAGCCGTTACATCCAGACCGACGACAGCATCGTCGCCAACAGCAACTTCCTGCGCGATAACTACGAGATCGAGCCCGTCAACTTTGTGCTCAAGAACAACATCCTCGTCACCATCCGTGACGTGGAACTGGATTCGTTCAACGAGACCATCAAGCGCCTCTACGTCAACACCCGAAATTTCCCCACCGGCTTCCACGTGATGACCGCCCTCTTCGAGACCCGCGTCGAGAAGGACGCCGATATTATTGAGGATACAACGGACCTGATTAGCTCGCTGAGTAACGAGATTAACGCCAACGACACCGTTGATGAGGATGTGCTTATCCAGATTAAGGACCTGCAGGAAAAAGTAACCATCATCCGGCAGAATATCATGGATAAGCAACGCGTCATCAGCAACCTGCTCAAGTGCGACTTCTTCCCCGAGGAACTGCAGCCGCGCCTGACAATGATCATCAAGGATATCAATTCGTTATACGACTACACCAAGTTCGGTTTCGACCGTCTGGATTACCTGCAGGATACCTTCCTCGGTCTGGTCAACATCGAGCAGAATAAGATTATCAAGATTTTCACCGTCGTTAACGTTATCTTCCTGCCCCCTACCCTGATTGCGAGTATGTACGGCATGAACTTCGACTTCATGCCCGAACTGCACTGGCAATACGGCTACCTGTTCTCGGTAGCGATGATGTTCCTCTTCACCATCCTGATTTTGCTGATATTCAAGATGAAAAAATGGTTATAGACACCTCCCTGTCGAAAACCTGTCGAAAACTCCGACAGTCCGTCGAAAAGTATAAATTTTTCGACCGACTAGGATAAGTTTTCTACACCTACAAAACCATAAATTACTAAATATATCAAACCTTTAGTGAAGTTATTAACCTTTTCAACACAATATTATTATCATTAAATATTTTTTAAAATTATAAATAATAATATAATAAAGTAATAGGCAAATAAGCAAATTTACAAATGAACAACCAATGGCAGATGGTCTGCATAGCCTGATCGGGCGCCATAGAATACATTGGTACGGTAGGGTTTGACCCCACCGTATTTTTTATCCTCCTCCAGCATGAAGTCCTCTGCAAAAATACTACAATTGGTTTTTCCGTCCAACGACGAACTGCAGTAGACCTGATCCAGATTGCTCCAGCGTCCCTGATACTTATGGGTGCCCTGTACATTATGATTAGCGTAGGAGGGCTCCAAATACTTCAAACGGGGTAGTTTATGTTCATTGGAATTAAAGTCGCCCAGAACGAGAATTTTGGCCTCTTGGTTTATTTTTTGAACTGAATCTACTACGCTCATAATCACTTGCCTACCCTTCTCCCGTTTCCATTCACTTTCGGCCCTTCCGCCGAGTTGCGAAGGCAGGTGACATAGGATGAGGTGGAGGGTGTCTTTTTCTGTTGAAATACTTGCCATGCAGACATAGAGCAGGTCGCGTGTTGTGGTCGTACTATCTAGGTAAACGGGTACAGGTCTGGAGCAAACAATATTCCATTTTTTAGGTTGGTAGAGCAGCGCTACATCGATACCCCGTCGGTCGGGGCTATCGTAGTGAACGAAAGAGTAGGGATGCGTGCTGAATTGACGGCATAGGTCGCTCAAAACTGTGTCATTCTCCACCTCGCACAAGCCTACTATATCCGGCAGTTCAAAGCCATTGACGCAAGCGATAACCTTGGCAATATGATTCAGTTTGGTACGATATTGACCAACACCGTACCCATTCGCCACGCCGGGGCAAAAGAGGTTTTCGACATTGTATTCAACGATACATTGCGCCTCAACCCAGCATGGTGAGAGCGCGCCGAAGAGCAGCCATAGCGATATCGATATCTTCCTGATCATTATAGAGCGCAAAGCTTATTCGCACCGTCCCCGGCACACCCAGACTGTCGATTAGCGGTTCTGCACAGTGGTGTCCCGTTCGAACCGCTACACCCTGTCGGTCGAGTAGGGTACCAATATCGTAGGGATGAATCAGTTTACCGTTCGCGTTATACGCATTGAAGCTGATTACCCCGTGTTTTAGCCCTTCTCCATAGACCTTCACGCCCTCTATTTTCCGTAGTTTCTGCTCCGCGTAGCAACACAACTCTTCCTCGTATTTAGCTATCTTTTCCATCCCGATGTTTCGGATATAATCCGCCGCCACACCAAGAGCGTAACTGCCTACGAAATTGGGCGTTCCGGCTTCGAACTTATAGGGTAGGGTGTTGTAGGTCGTTTTCTCCCAACTGACATGCTCTATCATCTCTCCGCCGCCTTCTGCCGGAGGCAGAATATCGAGCCACTGCTCCTTTCCCCATAGGACACCAATACCCGTTGGGCCGTACATTTTATGTCCGCTGAATGCCAGAAAATCACAACCTAGCGACTGTACATCTACCGTCCTGTGCGCCACCGCTTGGGCCGCATCGACAATAACGGGGATGTTCCATTTCTTTGCTTCTCGTGCTATTTTCTCAATATCATTTTGCTCTCCCAGCACATTGCTTACATACGCTACACTGACAACTTTTGCCTGTTCACTTAACGTTGGTACTTCGCCCAATTTAAATACGCGTATTTTGCACCCTCTCCGCTCGCATACCATCTGCCAGGGCACAATATTGCTGTGGTGCTCCACTTCGCTCAGCCAGATTTCATCGCCTGCGCCCAGGTAGTTTTGACCGTCTATCTTTAGGTTCTCGAAGCACCTCGCCAACATATTCAGGCTGTCCGTCGTGCCCTTGGTGAAGACGATTTCCTTACTGCTTGTAGCACCTATATAGTCGGCCATCTTCTGCCTCGCCTGCTCGTGTTTCTCCGTCGCTACCTGACTCAGATGATGCACCCCACGGTGGATATTGGCGTTCCAGCTGTGGTAGGCTTCCTCTATTGCCTGAATCACTACCTCCGGTTTCTGCGTCGTCGCCGCATTATCCAGGTAGACGAGCCGCTTTCCATACACCTGCTCTGATAATATCTTAAAATCTGATTTATTCATTTTTATGGCTTATATTTACTCTTGGTGAGTATAGCTTGTGTATCCCCCTCCTCCATCAGCTGCTGCAACGTGACATTGCGGTTATTCTCCATATAGCTACGCACAATACGCATGCCTATCCATGTGCCCACGCGTGCGGGACAGTCTTGGCTGATCTCTGAACAGAAGGGCCCGTCGTTTAGGTAGTTCGATATGGTGAGCGCGTCCGTGGCGTATATATCCCGGGTATCCATCATGTGCATCCATATTCCTTCTTCGTTATCGCAGCACCAATCCCAGGATTTTTTGTCCCATCCTATCACCTCGTACTCCGGCTGCGGGTTAATCTGTTTGAGCAGGTACATGACCTTACCTCGGTAGATCATCTGGTCAATCAGGCGTGCCTCATTGGCGGTGTAATCGATGTGGTGGAAGAGGTAGGCACTGACGATATCCGCTACCATGCACTCGCGCCGCATCGTTTGCTTCTGGTAGTTGTATACCAGTTTGTTATAGTACTCGTATTGGCTCCCCAGGTACATATCTGCACCTACGGCTATCGTCGTGTCGTCCACGAAGTAAACCGATGTCTGGAAGCCTGATACCATCAGGTATATCGTTGGTTTTTCCCAGTCCGGATAGAGGCTGTGGATACGTCCAAAGGCGCTATTGAGGTTGGCCCGAATATCCGCTATATCCGCGTACTCCTCCTGTTCGGTTTGGTTCGTTGTGCGAAATCCGTACACGGTGTCATTTAGGAACTTAGGCAGCTGCTCAACCAGCGTTGCGGTATCTTCGCTCGGAATGCCGAGAATATCCTCCACCCATGCTGTTATGAAGGTGGGGTAGGAGCGATAGAGCGCCCGCACCCCATTCGTTACATCATTTTGGTCGATGTGGACAATCGCACTATCGAATCGAATAACCTTTATCGGCTCCTCCGGATTGTTCGGGAAGTACTTACGCTCCTTATTGCATCCCATGAGAATGGGGAGAAGCGCCAGCATGAATATAAACTTTATATACTTCATAAACTTTTTTTAACTTTTAACTTTCAACTAATCTTCCCATCTTTTATCTCAATCACTCGGTCGCATATGGAGGCCAGATCCTTATCGTGCGTCACGATGAGGATGGTCTGTTTGAACTGCTGCTGCATCAGTTTCAGCAGATTAGCCAGCTCGGCCTTATTCTGCTCATCTAGGCTTCCCGTCGGTTCGTCCGCCAGAATAATATCTGGTTTTCGAATCATCGCTCTGGCCGCTGCAACACGCTGTTTTTCACCGCCACTCAGTTTGGTTGGCTTATGCCCGAGTCGGTCACTCAGACCCATTTTTTCCAGTAGTTCGTCCGCCTCTTTCTTCGCTTCCCGCTTGCTCATTCCCGCAATCAGACACGGAATCATCACGTTCTCCTCCGCCGTGAATTCTGGCAACAGTTGGTGGAACTGAAAGATGAATCCGATGTGCTTATTGCGAAACTCTGCCAGCTCGCTCTCCTTCATCTGAAATACATCCTTGCCGTCAATCACAACCTGACCCTCCGTCGGTCGGTCTAGTGTGCCGATGATCTGGAGTAGGGTAGTCTTACCCGCTCCGCTCTTGCCGACAATCGCCACCATCTCTCCCCGCTCGATGCTCAGGTTCACTCCCTTCAGCACCTCCAGTTCGCCAAAGCGCTTGACGATATTTTTAACTTCTATCATTTTTTGCTTATTTCTAAATATAAACCTTTATAAACCTTTATAAACTTTTATAAACCTCATAAACCCGTTCCCCGTTTTCAAGTGCGCGAATCTTAATCCACACCGTATCCTCCGGCAGGAGCGGTTTCATAATCTCCGGCCACTCGATGAAGCACCAGTCTCCCGAGTAGAGGTAGTCTTCTGCCCCCATGTCGTATACTTCCCTTAGGTCCTTCAGCCTGTAGCAGTCGAAGTGATTCACCCTCCCCATCTTTGTGTCATATACATTCACGATTGAGAAGGTCGGACTGTTCACCACATCCTCCGTCCCCATCTCTTCCACCAGTCGCTTGACCAGCGTCGTCTTTCCGGTACCCATCGGAGCGTCGAGTGCCACCACCCGTCGATTTCCGCAGTCTTGTAGTAGATTTTTTAACGTATAGTTGCTCATGTTCATGACTTTCATGCGATTCTCAGAGCGATATTTTGGCCTGAATTTGTTCGTATATTGTTGATCCTCTTTGTTTTCCTAGCAATTTTATCCACTCTGTTTTGTCAGCGTTTCCAGCAGCGCGAACCGAACCGAAATAACTCAGTATTTTCTGCTTCGTCACTTCGCCAACTCCTTCTATTTCATCTAGTTGACTATGTACTTGACTCTTACTTCGCTTGCTCTTATGGTACGTTATCGCAAATCGGTGCACTTCATCTTGTATCTGTGCCATCAGGTGGAATACCTCCGAGCTTACCTTCAGACTCACTTCCTTCATTTCGGTCTTGCCCTCTTCCGTTTTTCTCTCCATCACGATCGTGTTCGTCCGGTGGCGGTCGTCTTTCTTGAGTCCAATTACCGGGAGTTCGATTCCCACCATATCCCTCAGTGCTTCGAGTATGGCGTGCATCTGTCCTTCACCTCCATCAGCGATGATCAGGTCGGGTAGCTCTGTCTGTTCCTCTATCGCCCTGCTGTACTTGCGGTATACCACTTCGCGCATACTTGCGTAGTCGTCTGCGCCAACGACCGTTTTAATCTCAAATTTCTTATAGTCCCGCTTGCTCGGGCGCGCCTTGATGTACACCACGCAACCTGCTACGGCGTTCGTACCTTGGATGTTCGAGTTATCAAAACTCTCGATGCGCATCGGTATTTTGCTCAGGCCGAGTATCTCCTTCAGTTCTGTCAGTATTCGTATGGCTCGCTGGTCTGGATTGAGTTTGTCGCTCTGCTTGAGCCGATCCTGTTTGTATTGCTCTACGTTTTTTTGCGCTAGATCCAGCAACCGCTTTTTGTCTCCCACCGTCGCAATCTGGATGTGTATATTTTCGTCCAATCCATCCGGCATAAACGGTACCAGAATCTCTGTCGAATGGCTACCTAATTGTTCGCGTAGTTCGACGATACCATAGGCCAACATCTGCTCCTTCTCCTCCTCCATCTGACGGTGGTACTCGATTGTCTTGCCCTGTACGATACTTCCGTTGTGCACATGTAGCATTGCTACATATACTTTCTCCCCTTGCTCGTCGTAGCCGAATACATCCAGGTCTCCCACATGGGTTCCGGTCACAATCGTCTTGCTGCAGAACTGTAGCAGCATGTCGTATTTGCGCTTCATCTCCCCCGCCTTCTCATATTCCATCCGTTCGGCGTATTGTTGCATCTTCTCCCACATCTCCCTACTGATGCCCGATGCATTTCCTCGAATGATGTCCTTCGCCTGTTCGATCCATTCTGTATATTCCTTACTCTCGGGTTTGTTCTCGCATATCCCGCAGCAGGTACCTAGGTGGTATTTCAGGCACACCTTATGTCTCCCCTTCTCCACACTCTCCCGCGTCATCTTCGTGTTGCACGTTCGGATGGGGTAGAGTGCGTGAATCAGTTCCAGTACCAGGTCGACTATGTTCCCGTAGCTATATGGTCCGAAGTATTGTCCGGCGCCTCGGATTAGTTTGCGCGTCTTGAATATCCGCGGGTAGTCCTCACGACTCACGCAGATACTGGGGTAACTCTTGCCGTCCTTTAGTAATATGTTATAGTGCGGCTGGTATTGCTTAATCAGGTTGTTCTCCAGCAGGAACGCTTCCTGTTCGCTGTTGACCACGATGTACTCCAGCCTCCGGATGTGTTCCACTAGTTGGTTGGTCTTTCGGCTCTCGTGCTCGCGATTGAAATAACTATTGACCCGTCGGTTCAGATTCTTTGCCTTGCCGACATAGATGATTGTATCCGTGTCGTCGTAGTACTTATACACCCCCGGCTTCTCCGGTAGCGTGCGAAGGATGGCTTCTATTTCTGCACTCGGTTTCATGTTCCACGTGGAACATCGCGTTCGGCATATGCTCACACGGACTGATGCTGCGCATCATTAAGTTCGCATTGCCTCCGCTCTCCCCATTCGAAAACTGCGGCTATGCTTGTTTTCTCTGGGGACCCCATTTTAAATATCTGTGTTATTATTTTACTTATCCGGATAGTGAACGAGGCTCGTTACCTCTACGTCCTTTAGCACCTTCCGGCCTTCCAGTCCATCTAGCTCGACAATGAAGTTGACGTATATCTTTTTTACGCCAAACTTCCGTACTAGCTCGATCGCTCCTGCCATACTTCCTCCGGTAGCCAGCAGGTCGTCGTGAATCAATACCACATCGTCTTGGCAGAGCGAGTCCTTGTGCATCTCAATCATGTCCCTTCCGTATTCCTTTACGATACTTACCTTCACGGTCTCGGCAGGTAGTTTGCCCGGTTTTCTTACCAGTACGAACCCGGCACCCAGCTCGGCTGCAATCGCACCGCCCAGTATGAATCCTCGACTCTCCAGTCCAACCACCTTCGTGATGCCCTTGTCCTTGTACATCTTGCTAATCTCGTCCCGCATGTATCGTAGGCACTCTGGTTTGTCGAACGCAGTGGTGATGTCCTTGAACTGAATTCCCTCGATCGGGAAGTTCGGTACGTTTCGAATGGCTTTCTTTAGTTCTTCACTATTCATATTTACTTTGTTTATAATTTTCTTTTCCTTTAATATTTCTTGATTTTTAGTTCCTCTGGATTTTCTGAAATTTCTAGTAGTCGCGAGTAGGTGCCTTCTCAAAACCGTAGGCTCGGGGCCGAGGATTGGTGAGCCCGTTGGGGACGGGCGGGGTTTTGAGAAGACTTACTTGCGAGCGACACCAATTGCCGAACGCGAGTTCCACGTGGAACATTTTAAAATCACCTACCCATGAGCACCAGCAACACACTGATGTCGTTGGGACTCACGCCCGGTATGCGACTGGCGTCGGCCAGGGTGGCTGGGTGTTGTCGTTGCAACTTCTGTCGCGCCTCGGTGCTTAGACTCAGGATACTTGTGTAGTCGAAGTTTTCGCTCAGCCTAATGCTGTCTAGTCTGCGTATCTTCTCTGCCGCCGACTGCTCCCGCTCGATATATCCGGAGTACTTCGCCTGAATCTCTGCCTCCTCCTTTTCCTCCTGTGTATATCTACCCAGTTCGGGTACTTGCTCCTCTATCTGGGTTATGCTGACTTCCGGTCGTTTGAGCAACTCACTCGCTCGATGACTATCTATTTTGATAGAGTCGAGTAGGGTAGTCAGTTCCTCGATATGCTCTTTCTTCCGTCTCCATGCCTCCAGTCGCTCGCTATCCGCCAGACCGATCTCTGCTCCCAGTTCTGTCAGCCGTTCATCAGCGTTGTCCTGTCGGAGTAATATTCGGTGCTCCGCCCGACTCGTGAACATCCGGTAGGGTTCATCTACGCCTTTGTTCACCAGGTCGTCTATCAGTACACCGATATAGCTCTGGTCTCGCCCCATTACGATTTCCTTACTTCTATGTACGTATGCGTGCGCGTTCGCCCCAGCAACCAGTCCCTGTCCTCCTGCTTCCTCGTATCCGGTGGTGCCGTTGATTTGTCCGGCAAAGAAGAGCCCCTTGATCCGTTTCGTCTCCAGTGTGTGGTGTAGTTGCGTGGGGTCAAAATAGTCGTACTCGATGGCGTAGCCCGGGCGGTAGAGCTGTACATGTTCCAGTCCGCGAATCGTTCGCAGTGCCTCCCACTGCACCTCCCATGGCATCGAGGACGAGAAACCATTCACGTAATACTCGTTGCTATCCACGCCCTCTGGTTCTAGGAAGATGGGGTGGGAGTTCTTGTCCGCAAAGGTCACAATCTTCGTCTCTACGCTTGGACAATATCGCGGTCCTATACTGTGGATTTGTCCGTTGAAAAGAGGCGATTCTTTTAGGTGCTCTCTCAGTATTTCGTGTGTGCGTTCGTTTGTCGCTGTGATCCAGCAGCTCATCTGCTTCAGTTCTCGCTTCACATCCTTCCGGTACGAGAACTGGTATTCCTCGCTATCCCCCTGTTGCTCCTGTAGCACGCTGAAGTCAATTGAGCGTTTGTCCAGTCGGGCTGGTGTACCGGTTTTCATCCTCGCCGTTTCGAATCCCAGGTCCTGTAGTTGCTCTGTCAGTCCTGTTGCCGCCGGTTCACTGATTCGCCCGCCGTCCAGCATCTTTTCTCCGAAGTGCATTACGCCGTTTAGGAACGTGCCATTCGTTAGTACCACCGCCTCCGCAGCTATCTCACGCCCTAAAGCAGTCTTGACACCACATATCTGGCCGTTTTCTATCTTCAGTTCTACTACCGTGTCTTGCCATAGCTGTAGGTTGTCTGTCTGCGTCAGCACCCTTACCCACTCGTTGATATACTCCTTCCGGTCGCACTGACTCCGCGGACTCCACATCGCTGGACCCTTGCTTCGGTTCAGCATTCGGAACTGAATCGCACTTCTGTCCGTCACTACTCCCATAGCCCCTCCTAGTGCGTCTATCTCTCTCACTATCTGTCCTTTAGCTATTCCTCCTATCGCTGGATTGCAGCTCATTTGACCGATCGTGTTCATGTTCATCGTGATCAGTAGCGTCCGGCTCCCCATCTTCGCGGCCGCGTGGGCTGCCTCGCATCCGGCGTGTCCCGCTCCTACTACTATGACATCGTACTCGCTCTTCATCCTCTCCTCCATCCGGTATAGGCCGTCCGGTCGTGATGACGCCACTCTCCGTTGTATCTATTGGTTCCTATCGTCTTGGCGTGCGGTACAAAGGCGTTTTCTAGGTACGTAACTTCCGTTTCCCCATTGCGCTTGACGTATATGCCGACGATATCGAATCGAATGTTCTTTTCCATCTTTTTTGCCTTCTTCATGTATACATTCGCTGCAGCAATCATGTGCCTTTTCTTCTCCTCGTCTACATACTGTTCGGGTCGTACCATTCCGTATAGACTGGTTCGCGTCTTCACTTCCACAAACACTACATCTTCCCCGTTCTCGCAGATGATGTCGATCTCCAGATGCCCGAATCGCCAATTCTGCTCCAGAATGGTGTAGCCCTTTTGCTCCATCATCTCCCGAGCCATCTGCTCTCCCTCCTGTCCGAGTATGTTATGCGCCGCCATGATTGCTAATTTGTTAATCTACAAACTAATAGAAATATTATATCCCTTATCTCGCAGCGGTCGAGCTATCCGCTCCATCTCCTCGCCACTCACTTTCTCCAGACTCTCCAGCGGCGTCTTGCGGTCGATGGCGTAGAGCATGATCTGCTTGGGTCGCAACTCGTCTACCGCTCGATACCAGGCCTCCACCTCTTCCGGTGTGGTGTTATCTATTTTCTTTCCGTCCATTTCACCGCGTAGCAGGCAGGTCTGTAGCGTGAAGTCGCCCTTGAACAGACCGAGCCATTGCTTGAGTATCGTTGTATTGAAATTCTCACTCACCGGCAGGTCGATGCGCCGCATCATCTCGTCCGTTGCTGCATCCATCTTCAGGATAGGGTTGTCGCATAGCATCAGTCCCTCTCGTACATCCTCTCTCCCGAGCTGCGTGCTGTTGCTTAGCACCGTTATCTTCGCGCTCGGAAAATATCGATCACGCAGTTCTCTCGTATCGCGGATTATTCCGTTGAAATCTGGGTGAAGTGTCGGTTCGCCATTTCCGCTGAAGGTAATCACATCCAGTCCCGCTTTTATCCCCTTCAGGGCTACCTCCAGCGCCGTTTTTACTTGCTCCCTAGTTGGTAATACAGGTTTTTCTTGTTCTCCCTTCTCTCCGCTTCCGGGTCGTACGCCGCCGTTCCATCCGCACTCGCAGTACACGCAGTTGAAGGAGCATAGTTTGCGCTCTCCCGGCATGAGATTGATGCCTAGCGATTGGCCCAGTCTGCGGCTGTGGATGGGGCCGTAGCATATTCCCTCGTATGTCGTCGTTCCTATCTTCATATCGTTGTTCTGTTTCCGAGCAGTTTGCACACCTGCTGCTGGTATCGCTGCAACTGGATGCGGTTGCTCATCAGCTCCCTCTTTCGCTGCTCGTCTTGCGCCTGACGCATAGCTTGGTCGTTTTCCTCTAGTAGTTGCCGTACCTTTGTCAGCCTCAGTTCGTTCAGCATCTTTTCTACCGTTTCCGGCAGGTGGTTTTTATCGATGACTTCGCTGGCCTCGATGTATTGGTCTGTCAGCATGTGGATCGCGATGTCATTGATGGCTGGGTCGGAGTGGAATTTATAGAACCGCTCCGCCTGGAATCCCTCTTCGTGGCTATGTTGCTTGAACTCCTCCAGCATCCTGTCGTATACTTCGTTGCCGGTGGTAGTGCTTATCTCGGCTAACTGCTGGATGACATAGTCGCCTACCGATATCGTCCCTCCCTCCGGCAGGGCGTATAACCCCTGTTCGCCGTATCGGATGATGAGCTGAATTAGGTTCAGGTAGTTGTAGTCCAGTATCGTCGGCTTGCGTTTGGGTGTCTCCTCCTCCTGTTTCTTCTCCTGCTCTTCTGCTTTCCGCTGCTCCTGTCGCATCTCCGAGTCTTCTTTGGCTTTTGCCGTGCGTCTTAGGTCTTGCACCCGCTGACGAAGCATCCGTTCGTCGTAGCGTAGCATCTGGGCGGTAGCCTTGATGTACGCCTCGCGCGTGATGATCTCCGGAATTACTGCGATGGAATGGAGGATATCCAGCGTGAGTTCGGCCTGCTTCTGTGGGTCGCTACCCATCTCTCCCGAGAGTAACTCGGTCTTGAATCGAATGAAGTCTACGCTGTTCTGCTTGATATATTCTTTCGTCTCCTCCGAGGTGTGCGCTCGTGCGAATTCGTCGGGGTCTTGTCCTTCGGGTAGTAGCACAATCTTCACGTTCATCCCCTGTGCCAGCACCATATCGATTCCGCGCAGTGCGGCCTTCACACCCGCCTTGTCACCATCGTAGATGATGGTGAGGTTCGGCGTGAATCGGCGGATGAGACGTATCTGACTCTGGGTGAGTGAGGTTCCTCCGGACGATACGACATTCGTCACACCGCTCTGCACCATTGATATCACGTCCAACTGCCCCTCTACGAGTATACAACCACCCTCTCGGGCAATGCTGTTCTTGGCTTGGTAGAAACCGTATAGTGTGTTGGATTTATCGAACAATATACTGGCCGGACTATTGACGTACTTGCCGACCTTGTCGTTCTGCTTGATGATTCGTCCCACAAAGCCGATTACCTTTCCCGATGGCGAGAAGAAGGGGAACATTACCCTTCCGTGGAATCGGTCGAACAGGCGGTTATCCTGCGCACTTCGACACACTACTCCGGTGCCTACTACGGGTGTTTGCTCGGGGTTGTTCACGTAGAAACGCTCGTCGAATCCCGCTTTCTTCAGCTCGGTGCACAGTATGCTCTTTTCCGGCGAGTAACCCAGCTGAAACTGCCGGATGATATCCTCCCGTATCTGCCGCTTTTGCATCAGGTATCCCTGTCCCGCTACGCGTCCCTCCTCGGTGTTCCACAGCTGGTCCTGAAAGAACTTCAGGCAGTATTCATTCACCCGCGTCATGCTCTCCTGGTCGCTCTGTAGCTGCTTCTCCTCTTCGGTCTGCTCGCGTTCCTCGATGGTGATATGGTACTTCTTCGCCAGTTGCCGCACGGCTTCGATATACGTGCATTGCTCTATCTCCATCACGAACTTGATGGAGTAACCCGACTTGCCACAGCCGAAGCACTTGTATATCCCTCGTGCAGGGTTGACGTTGAAACTCGGAGTCTTCTCGCTATGGAACGGACATAGCCCAATCAGGTTCGCTCCGCGTCTCCTGAGCGACACGTAGTCCCCTACCACCTCCTCAATCTTGGCGGTGTCTTTGATTAGTTGGATTGTTTGCTCCGGTATGGCCATCGCTTAGTCTCGCTGCCAGAAGAATATACCTACCTTTATCTGCCACTGATCCAGACGGCTCTTGATGTTCACTAGGTCATCTCCGACGGTAGCCTGGCGATTGCGGTAACCGGTAATCAGTCCGAAATCATATCCGCCCCTAATGAAGTACCGCTTGTATTGAAATCCTGCGCCAACACCCCACATCACGTTCCAACGACTATACGCGAAATCATCGTATCCTCCGTTCTTATCCCACGAAAAATCATCTAGTGCGTCTTGGCTCAATGGATCGAGGGTGACGTCGTAATTTAAGTACCGTTCTTCATCGCAAAAAAGGTGCGTCTTGCCGGATACGTTTAGGTCGAAAGTCGGACCTGTATATAGGATGATATAGGTTTTGGTGGCCACCTCGAACTTGTACTGCCAGTCAACTGCCAGGTCCAGGCAGTGCATCTCCATCTTCGCGCGGTAGCGGGGGTATCCGGTATAGGCAGTTTCGTCAATTCGCCACTTTGTGCTGTTGTAGCCGAAGGTATAATCTAGATGGATAGCGGCACCAAAGCCTTTGATAATCGTGGCCTCGTACATTAGGCCTGCCTGGAAACCTTTGTAGCGCACCGTCTTGCCGATTCCATAGTCTGCTTCCGTTTCGTCATCCAGCATGTTACCGGACGTATAGTTAGTCCCCAGTCCTTCTCGCATGGTGGGTTGGCCGTAACCCATGGTGAGCGCCAGTCCCTGACTTTGCGCCATAGCGCAGATACTAAGCAGCACAACGGCCGCCAAACTCAATACTCGTTTCATATCTATTTTTTCTTTAGTTTCTCTCGTCTCGATACCCGGGGTTTTTCGGCGTCTTTTTCATCCGTAGCGCTCACTGCCGTCCTCGGTGGACGCTTGGTGAAGGGCACGCGCCGGAATATATCCTCCGCGTCGGTGGGACGCTCCACGTCAGCCCAGAAGAACTGCACCAGATGGCGCTTCTCCTCGGGAATCTGGTCTAGGGGATACATGGTACCTTCCGTTTCGGTAGTGAAGAGGATATGATGGATGTGTTTTTTCTCGATGAATACGAAGGCGTAACTCGACTGGGACACATTCATGCCGACCAGCTCGCCATTATCGTCCGGGTAGTAGATGGTCTCTGCGTTTCCGCTGAAGTCTACCTCGCGCAGTTCTCCGCCTCGTACGTAGGCCGTCCATTCTTTTCCGCAAATTTGGTTGAAATCGATTCCGGTTGTATCTAGTTGCACCTCCTGGATAGCTAGTCCGTTACCTATTCCCAGGGCGTGGTCCATCTTGCCATTCTTGAGGAAACAGTGAATCGTGTCTGCCGACACCTGGATGTCTTCGCGCCATAGAATCGGGTGGTCAATCATCGTGATGATACTATCCCGACCGTTATATACCAGCGAGTCACATACCGCCTGAGCGTCCTGACCCCACGTTCGCACGCTGTGGTAGCCCTTGACCTGCAGATAGGTGCTGTCGATTGTGCTATCGTTTCGGATGAATTGGTAGGGAATCTGCTCTGCCCATATCGAATCGGCATGCATGAAGGTGTGTGCCGTGTCGTTGTTGTACTCCTCCATCATCGCATGCTCCGTTACGTAGCCTCGTTTGTTTGCCTCCCAGGCTTCGCCTATCTCCCCAGTCAGGGTCATCTTCTGAACCGTATCCCGTATCTCCAGTGCGTTGATTAATCTGCCGTACCCAGCCTTCTTGTCATAGCGGATGGTGTCCGCTGTCATCTGTCGGCCATCCTTTTGGATGATGCGGGAGCGGTCGTATAGCTCGCTCTGCTCCGTCTGGGTGTTATACCATCCGTTGCTGCTCAATATGGTCGTGCTGTCGTATAGGATGGTGGTCGGACATAGCAGGTCGGCCACCCGGCTCTCCGTGTTGTAGTACAGCGTATCGGTGTCGAGGGTGAAGCGCTTGTTTTTTAGGTGTACCTCGTACTCGAATATCGCTTGACGACTCGTGGTGATATAGTTACCCTCAATGCTCGTCAGCACATTCACGCTGTCCTCTATCTGTCCGCCGTTGAAGTAGTACGCCTGCTCCGCTGCGCGGTCGTAGTTCAGGCTGTCCGTCGTGAGGATAGTGCCGCAGTGGTTCAGCCACACCTGCCCGCGCATACGCGCCATTCGGCTTGTCCCGTCGTAGAATGCCCATTCGCTGCGCCCCTCGATACTGTCGCCTTGCACCATGTGCACATGCCCCATGGCCCTCAGCGAGTTGTTCTCGCTGTAGAAGTACGCCGAGTCGCAATAGATGCGCATGCTGTCGTGACGGAAACATACATCCCCTGTGAGAATCTGCGCATCCGGTAGCCTGTTCTGGTCGAAGTTCAGGTTCTCCGCCCGCTCCAGAAATACGACTGTCAGTAATATGGTTAATAAACTACTCATCCTTCACCCATCCCGGGAACTGGAAATCGCATCCTCGCCACTGCGGGTCGATGTAGATATAGGTGTCCTGAATCTTCTTTTTGATCCAATCCATCAGGAAATCCGCTTTCTGCTTCTCCTCCAGCATGGTTTTGATGGTCTGGAAGTCATCCGTCAGGTTGGCCCTGTGGACATCCACACGACTCTTTAGCTTCACCACCGATACTACTTCCCGGTTCTTGGTTTCATCCATCATCACGAAGGGTTTGCTGATGTCCCCTACGTTCATTTGGTACACAATCTTTGCCACTTCTTGCGGCAAGTCTTGATATTCGAACTTCGTGGTACCGTTCTTCTGGTTGGTCATCAGTCCGCGGTTCAGGGCGGTGTTCTTATCCTCGCTGAACAACTGCACCGCCTTCTCGAAGGGAGTATTCGTGCTGTCGATGAACTGCACGAGACTATCCAGTCGCAGAATCGCTTGCGCCTTGTCGTTCGCGCTGACCTTCGGCCGGAGCAATATGTGGCGGCAGTTGATTCGATCGCCTTTTTTCTCGATTAGTTGGATGATGTGGTAGCCGTATTCGGTCTGTACGATTCGGCTGACTTTGCGCGGGTCGGTCAGGTTGAACGCTACGTCCGCAAACTCCCTAACCAACTGTCCCCTTCCTACGAATCCCAACTCTCCGCCTCGCTTGGCGCTCTCGGTGTCCTCGCTGTATAGGCGCGCCAACATCGAGAAGTCTGCCTTACCGCTATTCACACGCTCCGTGAACTCGCGCAGACGACTCTTGATGCGCTCGGTCTCGTCCAGCGGGACCTGGGGCTCCATGCTGATGATCTGTACCTCCACCTGCAGTGGTACGATAGGCAGACTGTCCTCGGGAATCGAGCGGAAGAAACGTCGTATCTCCGCGGGAGTCGGCTTGATCTTCTCCGTCAGTTTGCTCTGCATCTGCTGAATAATCATCTGGTTGCGCACGTTGGTGGTCATCTCCTCCTTGATATCCGAGGCCGTTTTGCGGAAGTATTCCTCCATCTTCTCCTTGCTACCAATCTGCGAGATGTAGTAGTTCATGCGCATATCCACCTGCTTGTTGACGTTGCTCTCGTTTGCCTCGACGGAGTCCAGTTCCGCCTGATGCAGGTACAACTTCTGGATCGCCAGTTGCTCGGGTATCGTGCAATAGGGGTCGCCCTCTATCTGCTGACCCTCGTACTGGGCCTGCATGCGTTCCTTCTCCACCTCGCTCTTGAGGATAGCTTCGTCACCCACAATCCAGATGACTTCGTCAATCACATTACTCTGCGCCCATCCGCTAAGCGATGTGATGATAAGTAAAGACAGTATGCTCTTTTTCATATGTACAATTTTGTAATTTCGCAATTTCGTAGTTTCGCAGTTCGGGTGCTTTGACGCCTTGGCCGATTATCATTTCCTCGGCTATTTCTACTTGCGCTTCGTCCCAGATACCGATATCCAATATGTGTTGCAGCATCTTTGCTCCCCCCTCTACCATCACGCTGTGGATTCCTCGTTCCGCCAGGTCGCTCAGGATGTATTCCCAGTCTGTCCGATCGCGGTAGACAATCACCTCGTCCTGACCTGCGTAGCGTTTGCTCTCATCCGCTACATGTTCGAATATCCTGCTGTTCGCAGGAATGACGCCATGCCTATCAACCGTAACGCGGATGGGGTTTCGCCCCACCCAGCGGGTGGTCTGTAGCCGGGGGTTGTCGAGTAGCACCGTGTTCGTCCCGACCAATATCGCCATGTTCTCCGCCCGCATCTTGTGCACCACCTGTTTCATCAGCGGTGTCGAGATGACTAGCGGGCCTTCGGTCGTCCCTACCTCCCGCTTCCGGTCGATATATCCGTCTGCCGTCTGGGCCCACTTTAGGATGACATACGGCCGCTTCTTCTCCTGCAGGCACAGGAATCGTTTGTTTAGTTCGCGGCACTCCTCCTCGCATATCCCCGTCTCCACTTCTATCCCCGCGTCTCGCAATAGCTGTATTCCCCGTCCCGACACTTTCGGATTGGGATCGAGGCATCCGACCACCACGCGTCCTACCCCCTTCTCCACCAGCATATTCGCGCACGGCGGAGTCTTGCCCCAATGGCTGCAAGGCTCCAGACTGACATAAATCGTACAACCGCTGTAGTCCGTCACCTCCGGATGCCGCTCTGCCGCGTCCCGCATGCAGTTCACCTCCGCGTGCGGCCCACCGAACTGCCGATGCCATCCTTCACCTATCACCTTCCCCTCATTATCTACGAGCACCGCACCCACCATCGGATTGGGGGCGACATAGTACATGCCGACTTTCGCCAGCTCCAGGCATCGCAGCATGTGCATCTCATCTGTGTTCGGAATGCTTTGCATTCAGGTAGGGACATTATTCGACCACAAATATACAAAAAAAAATTGAAATTTGCAAATAATTTCTAAAATTTTGCTTCTTTTCTTGCAAATCTCAATTATTTTTTATAACTTTGTATCCACTTTGAGCCTTGAGTTTTGAACTATTCAAACTATTCAAACGATATGAAACATCTCCTTCTTCCTCTCCTCGCCATCTCGCTGATGGCCTGTGCCTCTGGTAACAAACCCGCTGAATCCGCTGCTGCGGCCCCGGATTCCGCTACGGTATATGTGACGCGCGACCTGTCGCCTGAGTCGCTCGTTCGCATCTACCACGCCCTCGGCGTTCCCGCTACGGGACGAATTGCTCTGAAGATTTCCACCGGCGAGTCGGAGAAAACCGGTTACATCCGTCCCGAGGTGATGAAACCCCTGATTGACGACCTGAATAGTGTGGAGGGAAATAAGGTGACGATTGTCGAGTGCAACACCGCATATGCCGGTTCGCGCAATACGACAGAGAAGCATCTGGAGGCTATCAAGGAGCGTGGGTTCCTTTCGGTTGCTCCCGTCGATATCATGGATGCCGACTCAGATATGCACATTGCCGTTCGCGACACTACGTGGATTAAGTACGACATCGTCGGCAGTCACCTCGCTAACTACGACTATATGATTAACCTCGCGCACTTCAAGGGGCATCAGATGGCCGGTATGGGTGGCGTGCTCAAGAACGCCTCTATCGGTTGCGCCTCGTCGCATGGTAAGGCGTATATCCACACGGCCGGTTACACAACCGATCTTACCGACATGTGGTCGCACTTCGATAACCAGGACGGCTTCATCGAGTCCATGGCTGCAGCGGCCCAAGGGGTACACGATTTCTTCGATGGAAAGGTGCTTTATATCGCCGTCATGTACCGCATGTCGATCGACTGCGATTGCAATGCCCATCCCGCTCAACCCCTCATTGCTGACTACGGCATCGTTGCCTCTACCGATCCTGTTGCCCTCGACCAGGCTTGCTACGATATCGTCACTAAGATCCACAACGATGCGCATAATAACAACGGACCCCTGCTCGACCGCATCGCCCAGCAGCATGGCACGCATATTATGGAGTATGCCGAGCAACTCGGACTCGGCTCCCGCACCTACCGCCTCGTACCTATCGATTAATCCGATAGGAAAATGGAAAAAAAAGAAGGGTGGCTCTCTTTCGAGGGCCACCCTTTGAGGTCGGTAGCGGAGTCAAACCGCTCTTCACGGTTTTGCAGACCGTTGACTAAGTCGCTCATCCAACCGACCGAATGCGAATGCAAAATTACGAAAAATAAATGACATTTGCAAGTTTTTTCTTATTTTTTTTCAAAAAAAATGAAAAAACCCGTTCTGTGGGGAATCCCATCACGTTAAAATAGCTGCCTTTTAACCCCGTGCACGCTGCATATCCTATCCATTCCTGAATGCCGTATGCACCTGCCTTATCGAACGGCTTGTATTGCTCGATGTAGTAGTTTATCTCCTCGTCGCTCAGTTCCCGGAACGTCACATCCGTCCGGTCGACAAAGGTATTTATCTCTCCCGTTTCCCCTTCCACAATCGTAACACCGGTATAAACCTGGTGCGTCTTGCCGCTCAGCATCCGCAACATCCGTTTCGCATCCTCCTCGTCTTTCGGCTTGCCCAACATCTGATTCTCGCACCAGACAATCGTGTCTGCCGTTATCAGCACCGCATCTTCCTCTACGCGCCCATACGCCTGCGCTTTCGCGCGAGATATATATTGTGGAATCTCTCCTCCTCGCAATTCCGCCGGATACGACTCGTCGGCGTCTATCTTCACCACCTCAAAGGGGATGTCTAGACCCGCTAGGAGTTCGCGACGGCGAGGGCTGTTGCTACCAAGAAGAACACGCATAGTACTCCAATAACGATTTTTGTCACTTTCTTTCCCCATACGACCGCCAGCGTATGCACCTCCATTTCCCGATCGCCGGCCTGCTGGTCGATAGCGACGAACTGTAGGCAGATGAGACTGCCAAGCAGCATCTGGAGCGAGCGACACGCCATGAGGACATAGGCCTGGTAGGTGTTCGCCACAATCGCAATCACAACAGGAATCAGGGCGACCACCAAACTCAACACCACATCTCCCAATATCAGCACGCGCTTGTAACTGCTGCTATAGAACCACAGCAAGCCCGGTACCACAATCGCCATGCCCGCAATCGTAAATGACTCCGCGAACCAGGCCGTCACCAGCCCGAAGAACACCGCCGCTACCGTTAGGCCATAGAAGTAGTGCATGGCACCATCGCGGCTGATCTTTCGGGTGACAATCTGGTATTCCGGTCGAACAAGGTGGTCTATCTTGACGTCAAAATAGTCGTTCACCACACATCCGGCGGCGGTCATGAATACTACGGTGAGCGTCAGGGACGTAAGTACGTAGTTATCCACCTTCCCATAGCCGCAATAGACCGTCAGCACCGCAAGCAGTAGCACCAGCGCCGGCTTGATGATATATAGATAATACCTCATAACCTTGAACCTTATGACTTTGAACCTTGTACCTTTAGCGCCACGCCCTTCCAGGCGGGTAGGGTGAGGTCAATCGTGTCTTTCGTATTCAGCGGGAAGGTGTATTCCTTATCCGTTAGCAGGTCAATCGCCTTCACCTTCTTCTGCTCGCTTATCCCTAGGTAGTCGAAGGCTTCCTTCGGAATCCTTGTGCTCGCTTTCACCTCGCGGTCATCGAAGTTCAGCACAAACAATATCGTGTCCTTTCCTTCATGACGGATATACGCGAACTGCTCATGTCTGTTGAATCCCTCGCCCTGCGCGTATTCCAGATCGAACATCTTGCCCGCACTAATCGCCTTCTCTTTTCCTGCTATATTCAGTAGTTTGCTGTAGAACTCCCTGAGCTCCTTTTGTTCCTCGCTCAGACCTTTCCCGTCGAACTTTCCCTTATTCGCCCAAGCCTGTAGGCTCTTGACGCCCCAATAGTCGAAGATGGTCGTTCTTCCGTCTATGCCCGAGAATCCCTCGCAGTCCATGCCCGTTTCCCCTAACTCCTGACCACTGTATATCATCACGGGGTTCGTCCCCAGCGTGGCTGCCACAATCATCGCCGGCTCCGCGCACATACCCCGTCCGCAGAAGAAGCCCGAGGCGATTCGCTGCTCGTCGTGGTTCTCCAGGAAATAAACCATCCTGTCGCGGATATCGTCGGTGTTCTTCCACTGCTGGGAGATACCCTCCACGGCCCAGTTTTTACTGGTCACTCCACGCAGATAATCATACATACCGACCTTATCGTACAGCCACGTGAATCCGGCGGCCAGATAGTCCCTATACATCGCGGGATTATACACCTCGCCCATGAAGATTTTGTTCTTTACCTGCGGGATTACCCAGCGCCAGAACTCCACCGGCACCATCTCCGCCATATCCACGCGGAATCCGTCTACACCCTTCCCGGCCCAGAATAGCAATATATCCCGCATCTTCGTCCAGGTTGATGGAATCGGATCGAACTGCTTCTCGCCGCCACCTTGATAGAACACACCGTAGTTGAGCTTCACCGTTTCGTACCAGTCGTTATGACCCGGATGCGCTGTGAAGCAGTCGTTACCCGTCGCCTTCGCGGGGTTCTCCTTGTACTTGCCAATCTCGAAGGACGGTGCGAACGGCTCACCGCAATAATAAAAATTGTTCAGCGGACTAAAGGCCCACTCGCTATGATCGCCTTGTCCCAGGTCCTTCACTCCCTTCGGGCGCATCTTACCCTTATACTCACGGGCCACATGGTTCGGCACAAAGTCAATCAGTACACCCATCTTCGCCTTGTGCGTCCGCTCCACCAGCGCCTCAAACTCCGCCATTCTCTCCTTCTCGTCGACTGCGATATCCGGATCGACGTCGTAGTAATCCGTGATGGCGTACGGACTGCCGGCCTTGCCTTTCACAATCTCAGGAGTGTTATGCTCCGCCGTCGCGTGCCGGATGACTCCGGTGTACCAGATGTAGTTGGCACCCATATCATGAATGGACTTCAATGCCTTCGGCGTGATATCCGCCATGTGGCCGCAGCCATTCTCCTGCTTGCTGCCGTTATTGCGACGCGTCTCGTTATAATTGGTCATCAGACGCGGGAAGAGTTGATAGATAATCGGTTTAGTCATACTCGTTGGGTCAAAT
>X369_Koala__coassemble_82_pt1 | contig 23552 bp, 15 predicted proteins | sample X369_Koala__metabat2_high_PE_004 | metagenome-assembled genome bin X369_Koala | reverse complement strand
GGTGGAGACGCTGGCAGAACATGGTTACAAAGTGGCACGTCGCACCGTCGCCAAATACCGCGACCTGCTCGGAATCCCTGTAGCAAGACTAAGAAAGAAGATGTAGATGCGTTGGCTCCTGCTACATATTATCATTTCGCTCCTCACCTGCGACCCGGGTGAGGTAGTATACGAACGCTTTGGACATACGGCCCTTCGTGTCCAGGACACGGAGACGGGCAGTGATGTGGTGTTCAACTACGGGTTGTTCGACTTTGAGCAACCGAACTTCTATGGCCGATTCATTCAGGGTAAGACCTACTACCAGATTGGGGCTCAGTATACGGAGGATTTTGTGGTCAGCTATGCTCGCGAGCATCGACGCATATACAGTCAGGTGCTGAACCTGAGTGAGGAGCAGGCGACTTGGGTTCGGGACAGTCTCGTGCGGAACATGGCACCCGAGAACCGCGAGTACCTCTATAACTTCGTCTTCGACAACTGCGCCACCCGACCGCTGCATCTGATTTATCCCGGCATCGAGGGTAAGGGTCAGACCACCTATCGCGAGCTCATTGCCCGCTATGTTGGTCCTTACCACTACACGATGTTCGGAATCAACCTACTGCTCGGTTCCCGGGCAGACATGCCGGCCGACTCGCTCTGGCTGCCCGAATGCGTGATGAATCGACTAGCAGCAGACAGCATCGTCGGTGAGCAATACATCGCCCCCTTCCCCAAGCCCGAGGTGCACTGGTACGAAGATATCCGACTCTGGCTGAGTCTGTTCGCTCTCGCCCTACTGGTGCTGACTCTGTACGACCGCCGTCGCCACCAACTGACTTGGGGCGTAGACCTCGTGCTGGTAGTGCTCTATATACTCGCCTTCCTGCTGGTGGGCTATTTAACCTGGTTCAGTCTGCATCCGTTGGTCGGATTCGGGCCGAGACTGCTTATTATTCCTGCGATACATCTATGCTTACGACTATTCTACTTCGTGCCCTCACGATTCTGATATTGGTGGACGGCATGTCCAACCAGAGCCTTGACCGGCTCGACCCCAACTGGGCAACCGGTGGGTTCAAGACCCTGCGTGATGAGGGCAGTCGCACGACCCTCGTCTACCCCGAGGACGACATTGTTGGGGACGAGGCCATTCAACTCCTGCTGAGCGGCAGGAGCGAAGAGAACGCACCAACACTAGCTGACCTGATGCGTATCCGGCACGGATATAACAGTCGCACGCTTGTGATTGGTCAAGACAGCGCTCGCGTCACCCGGATGGGACGCCACTGCGCCGACCGGGTGTTGTGGTTGGAGAATAACGACACTGTAGTGAATAAGGCTATCGAGTGGAACAGGAAATACCGTCTGGGCGAAGGTCAGGACTATGATATTCTCATCCTAGAGCTCAAGGCACTGAGCACCAAGGCCTGCAGTGACATCCTCCATACCGATGCTGACGAACGCGCCTACTACGCCCTGAATGCCGATTTGGAGCGGCTGATACGCAACATTCCCGCAGGAGAGAGGACCCAATACATACTCATCGGTATTCCGCACTACGGCGTAGGTGCCGATCTGATGGAACGGGTACATATGCCACTGCAGAACTATGACGAAGAGCAAATTCTGGCTCTGACGAGCGCCTATCTTATGGCACTGCATGGACACGAGAAATGGATACAGAGTCTTCGTCACCGCACGCTCCGACTCAATCACACCGCTATTGCCAAGAGCAGTATTGACCTCAGGCAGATTGCGCAGCAAGCGGCAGACTTTCTCGTGGAGTTCAGCGCCATCCGCACGGCACTACCCGATGCGAACGGAGATATTCACTTCGAACTGGAACCGGCCTACACACCTTATTGGGGAAGTCCCTTTGTGACCTATCCGCTCATTACTTTCCCCAAGCGGGAGACAGCTATTCGGAGGGCAGAAGACCTGATACAGAATCTGTAAAAAAACATACAACTATGATACTATACGAAGTAAAAGTCAAGTACGATCGCCAGGATGGCGAGATGGCAAAGAGTAAAGCCGAGTTATACCTGGTGGAAGCCATCAACATGGCCGATGCCGAGCGTCGCGTGACGGAAGTAGTCACCCCGTTGGTTTTCGCCGGCGAGATTGAGATGCAGCACTGCCGCAAGGTGCAGTACATGGAGATCTTCGACGACCCGAATGCCGAGAAGTTCTACAAGCTCCGCGTGGAGATGATCACTATCGATAACGACAAGGAGACCCGCCACACTGTCAGTATCTTGGCGGCGGCCAACACCACTAAGGATGCCGACAAGGTTGTCCGCGAGAAAATGGGCGCACAGGACTTCGAGATCATCAGTGTCACGAGGACAGGAATCATGGATTTTTTGCATTAGGAAAATGGATCCAATCATTGATAAAGTAGACCCCAAACTGGTTGAGCAGGAACTGACAGAAGAGTTTTTCCTCCGTCCCACCAATAAGGCTGGCAACTACATATATGATGTATCTGCCGCCGAAGCGCCCAACACGATGCGGGAGATTGCGCGACTGCGGGAAGAGAGTTACCGTCCATGCGGCGGATCGACCGGAAAGTCGATGGACATGGATCGATTCGACACCATGACTCCTCCCTACCGCCAGATTGTGGTGTGGGATGCCGAGGCCCGGGAGATTATTGGCGGATACCGATACATCCTGGGCAAAGACGTGCGGTTCAAGACCAATGGTCAGCCTCGACTCAGTTCGTCGCATATCTTCCAGTACTCCGACCGGTTCATGCAAGAGTTTCTGCCCTACGGAGTAGAATTGGGACGTGCTTTCGTCCAACCCAACTATACCCGTCGCGAGGCGGGGATGAAGGCGCTCTTTGCGCTCGATAACATCTGGGACGGTATTGGCGCCGTCATCCACCATCACCATGTCCGCTTCTTGTTCGGTAAGGTCACAACGCATCCCACCTACCCCGTGTTGCCGCGCGACCTGCTGTATGCCTATTTGGAGCAGTACTTCACCAATCGGCATCACCTGGTTGAGCCCAAGCAGCCGCATCATCCCAGTCCGGAAGCCTACGAATTGGCCAGGAAAGTGCTCACAGCGAATGATCCAACCGAGGATCTGCATAACCTGCAACTGGCCATTCGTGAGACCGGTTCAGTGCTGAGTCCGATGTTCTCGGCCTACCTCAACCTCACAAACCGACTGACCTATTTTGGCAGCACGCCCAATAGCGAATTGAACGGCGCCTACGAAAGCGGAATTATGATTGATGTCAACGACATCTATCCCGACAAAATAGAACGCTATACACAACCCTATCTGGAATGGCTCAAGCAGCAGAAAAAATAGCAGCAATCCGTGTCTCCCTGCCTGCCGGAGTAAGCCTGCTGGCGGTTAGTAAGTACCAGTCTGTAGACGCCATACGGGACGCCTATTCGGTGGGACAGCGGGATTTCGGTGAGAGCCATGTGCAGGAACTGAGGCAGAAGATTGATGCCCTGAGCACCGATTGCCCGGATATCCGATGGCACTTCATTGGGCACCTGCAGACGAATAAAGTGCGCGACCTGCTTCGCTGCGATGTGGCGCTCATCCAGAGCGTCGACTCCGAGCACCTGATGGCTACGCTGGAGAAGGAGGCCGCGCTGCAACTCAAGGAGGTCCGTATTCTCCTGGAGGTACATGTGGCGCGAGAGGAGAGCAAGAGCGGATTTACGCCGGAGCAGCTCCATTCACTGGATCTGAGCCGCTATCCACACCTGCATGTACAGGGAGTCATGGGGATGGCCAGCCATACGGAAGACCCGGAGGAGATTCGCCGCTGCTTCGAGGCTATCCGGAAGGCAAGCCGCGCCCTGCCCGGAACCACTGTGTCGATGGGGATGAGCAGCGATTATCCTATCGCTATCGAGTGCGGTAGTACTATGGTGCGAATCGGGAGTGCGATATTTGGGGTTAGAGGTTAGCGTAGTTCAAATAGTTCAAATGGTTGCTGAAGGAATATATAAGGACAGAGGGTCGAAGTTCCTGAGTTTTGCGATGCCAATCGCTTCGGAGGACGAGGCCAAGGCGCACATCGATGCATACAAGAAGAAATACCATGATGCCCGACATGTGTGCTATGCCTATCGGCTCGGAGAGGATCTGTGGCGAACTAAGGATGACGGCGAACCGCACGGAACCGCCGGTCTACCCATCCTACGAGCGATAGATGGGGCGAAACTCGATCGGATTCTGGTGGTGGTGGTTCGATACTTCGGCGGCACACTGCTGGGGACAGGCGGACTGATGGTGGCTTATCGGGAGGCTACCCGTGAGGCGCTAAAGAAATACAATGCGTAAGGCACTCTACATAGTATCGATTCTGCTGGCGTGTATCATTATCACGCTCAGTATGACGGTGATGTTTCTGCAGTCGGAGACGATTCAGAACGGCTTGCTCCGTGTCGCTACCGAACAAATGAGCCGTGCTCTCAACACGCGTGTCAGCATTGGACATATATCCTACCGATGGCCGGCCAAGTTGGAACTCAATGATGTCTATATCGAGGACCAGCAGGGCGACACCATGGCCTATGTCGGTCTCGCCTATGCGCACTTTAGTCCCCGGGCATTGTTTGACCGGAGTATCCTGTTCCGTAAGATAGAGATAGATAAGGTACGCGCACACGCGTACAAACTGCCCAACGGCGAGTATAACTATCAGTGGTTAATTCGCGCCTTCACGAGCGAAGAAGAGATACATATACTGGACACCACGGCGATTCCGGAGGAACTGAAGGACTATAACATCATCCTACCGGAGATACAGGTCCATGATGTCGAGGCCCTGTACGACCAGCACGAGGTGGCCATCGGGAGCATCCATGTCCATGCCCCGTACATTCACACCCTGCTCGACAGCGTGTTCATCGACATCGACATTGAGAATGCTCGTTACCAGAATATCCTGGTCAATAAGATTGACGCCGAGATTACGTATAAGGACAGTTTCCTGGTTACCGACCTCGACATTGACTCCAAACCGCTAAAGATGAGCGGGCAGGTAGAGACCACAGACCAACTGACCAGCATCCGATTCTGCGCTGATATCGAGGACGCAACCATGTCGACTGCCGAGATACAAGACCTGATTGGTAAGATCCAGCAGCGCCCCTTCAGTCTGTCCCCCGAGGTGCACCGACTGGGTGAAATCCACTACCGTGGACATGTGGAGGGTACACCTTGTGACATCAAGCTTCAGGGTCTGTTCCGCACCCGGCTTGGGGTCATCACTACCGATGCTCAGATTGAGGCCGACGACACCTACCGATGGATGGACTTCAGCGGTCGTGTGGGCACCCGGCACTTCCAGCTGGGGCGTATGTTGAGTCAGCAGGATGTAGGTTCTATCTCGGCAGCGATTGAGACCAACGCGCACCTCGAGATGAACCAGTTCCCCGCCGGACAGATTCGGGGAATGGTGGAGCAGTTCTCCTACCGCGGATACGATTACCAGAACCTATACCTCGATTGCGATGTGCGGGATGGCCTGGCTGATGGGAAAATCACCCTTCACGATCCCAACGCCAGTCTCGATATAGTCGGTGAGGTGCAATGGAGCGGAGAACTCCCATCGCTGAAGGCTGAGGTGGATTTGCACCACTTCCAGCCCGGCATGCTCCACCTGACCGAGACGTTGGCTGACCTCACGGCCGAGTTGCACATGGATATAGCGATGTCCGGCAGCAATCCGGATAACATCAACGGTCTGCTCACCATTGACTCGCTCTATATGCACCGCAGCGGGCTGAAGGATAGTATCCTCTTCCGCCAGAGTCAGATCGAACTAACCAGCCACGAGCGGCATAAGAAATTCCTGTTCACCAACGACCTGTTCACGGCGAAGGTCGAAGGGGACTTCGAGTACGCTACCCTGCCTACTACTTTTGCCAAACTGGCGGTAGACCATGTCCCTGGGCTGTTCAATACCGCCAAGGCTCGGGAGATATTGGCCAAACCCAGCAATAACAGCCTGGAGGGTTACATTTTTGGTCACGAGTTGCAGCACCTGCAGTACTTCCTGGACTTGCCGATACGCGTAGGCGACTACCCCGTGCTGAAGTTTTTCCTCAACGAGCCGCTGCACACCTGGGGCGTGCAGGGACATATCTCTGAGATTAAGTCCATTGACGATAAGATCAAGAACCTCACGATCGATGCAAATAACTTGAATGGGTCAGGTAATGTGAGTCTCTCTGCCGATTACGCCAACGGCAACTACACCCTCTGTTGCATCAGTCGCGGAGATAGTATCGATACCCGGCTGAATGCTACGGGCGACAGCGCGCTGGTGGGCGGAAACTTCCATATGGTGACCCATATTCAGCAGGATCGGGGACAGTTGCGCTTGCAGGCAAAGATTGACAGCAGTATGATTGTTTTCAACGACTCTACCTATCACATCGCCCCATCCTCTATCCTCTATACCGCTCGGGATACAACCATCTGGATTGACCACTTCCACGTAGGTACGACCAGTCAGTTCGTTGACGCAAATGGTACCATTTCCTCCCGTATCACAGATACACTCCGCGTCGAGTTGGGGAAGGTCAAGGGGGGATATATCCTCAGTTACATCCTGCCGGAGGAGACCCTGGTGGTCAATGGACTTGTCAGCGGACACGCCTCACTATACGGAATCCTCTCGAAACCCACCTTCGACGCCGATGTGGTGCTGAGGGATGTAGGTCTGAACAACTGTCGCTTCGGAGACGCCTATGCGCGGCTCTATCTCAGCGAGGATCGCAAGAATCTCATCATTCAGGCCGATATTCGCGATAGTGCTGTGAGTATCTATGCCGGAGCCGACTCCACCCTGGTGGCTCATATCGACGGACTGGTAGACCTGGTCAACAGCGAGACCGAATGGGGACTGAATATCCATACCTACTCCATTCCTCTGGCTTTCATTCGCCACTGGACAGATAGTTACCTCACCGGCTACGGCGGTTGCGTCAGCGGTGACGTGAGGGTATTCGGCCGAGGCTCAGACACGTGGGTTATTGCCCGTGCCCTACCCCACGATGCATATATCACAATCCCCTACACCGGTTGCTCGTATTTCATCAACGACTCGTGTTTCCTGGACTCCACCGCTATCCGATTCCCCCATATGACGTTGCGGGACGAGGAGAACAACCCGCTTTATCTGGACGGAATCCTCCACCACCAGTCGTTCACGGACTTCCGTTTCAATATCGGACTGGATCTGGATAAAGCCCTGGCCATCAACCTGCCCGATAGGGCTGGTGAACTGCTACAAGGACATGTCTATGCCGGAGGAAAAGTGCGAATCACCGGCGACGAATCGGTCGTTCGGTTGGATGCGGATGTCCGCACGGAGGGAGATAGCCGCTTCCGTATATCCATCGATGGCGCCAGCAGCGCATCGACCAACGGATTCATCACTTTCGTTGACCATAACACCGTTCGTGTCGAGCCCATCGGGCCGGACTACTCTATCCGCGTCAAACCGATGGAGAAGGAGCATAGTGCCCTACCGACCAAGTTCCTAATGGGGCTCAATGTAGAGGCCAACCGGAATCTGCTCTTCCAGCTCGTCCTGAACGACAAGACCGGTGATATGATCCAGGCCTACGGCTCCGGAGCACTCCGCATGCATTATGATGACAGCCAGAGCAAGTTCCACCTGACCGGCACGTATGAGTTGGACGGTGGCACCCTGGGATTCACCCTGGGTGGCACCTTCCGCCGAAACTTCACCATCGCATCCGGTAGCGAAATAGTCTTCTCGGGCGAACCGGCCAATCCCCAACTGAATGTCACGGCCAAGTATCGCGTCACGGCTTCGCTGCGCGAGCTGTTCGGTAGCGAGACATCCGTTATCAGTAAGGCGCGTAGCTCCATCCCCGTGGATGTGTGCATCAGCCTGAGCGGTACACTGGACGATCCGACAATTCGCTTCGCGCTGGAGTTCCCCTCCGCCGACGATAATATCCGCCAGCAGGTGGCTGCTATCATCAACACCGATGAGATGCTGATGCGACAAGTGGTGTACCTGATTGCCTTTGGCACCTTCTACACTCCGGATTATATGAAGACTACCGGAACCGTAACCGGCATGAATGAGGGATTCTCGTTGCTCAGCTCGACCATAACCGGTCAGATCAACTCCTGGCTGAGCAAACTGACCAACAAGGTATCTCTAGGCGTCAATATCCGCAACGAGGGAGGATTCAGCAATGCCGAATCTACGCAGGAATATGAGGCACAGTTCCAGATTCAGCCTATCAGCCGGATTATCATTAACGGAAACCTGGGATACCGTCTCAGCCAGGTCAGCAACCAGCCTTTCTTTGGGGATGTGGATGTCGAGTTCCTGCTGACCGAGAACGGCAAATTCCGCCTCAAGGGCTTCACCCATATGGTCGATAAGTACTCCTTGCGCCAGAACAACGCCAGCACCATACAGGGTGTCGGATTCGTGTTCAAGCACGACTTCAACTGGTTCAAAGATAAGTATATCCCTGATTCCACACAGATTCACGGAGACACACTCCGCATTTCTCACTAGTTAGAATTCCTGCTTCTCCCGGTTGCAGAGCAGGTGGAATGGACAATAGCAATGGCTGTCGCAGCATTTCTGCTCCTCCACCATTGGGAATGACGTCGTCGTAAGAATCTCCTGCACCAATCCGAGGAAGGGCTTCTCGAACGAATCCGCCATCTGCTTGACGTAGTCGGTCAGGGGCTGCGCATCCTTGTTCTTCCCTGTTTTCAGCAGCCGGTCGGCCGCCGGTTGACGGGTGAAGAACAGCTCCGGGCGGAAGGGCAGATTGCCGAGGTCGGCATCCTTCTGCTGCTTGGAGAACAGCATGCAGTAGATGAGCGTTTGTAACGCATAGCGTTTGTTGGGGTCTTCGAATAGTTTCGCCACCTCCTCTATCTTCATCTTTGCGTCGTCATATCCGCCTGTCTTATAGTCCAATATCCGGATGTATCGCTCGCCCTCAGGCGAAGTAATCACATCCATCCGATCGATGTATCCGTGTAGCTCCACCTTGTTCTGTGAGCCTTGTACCGAATACGTCACCTCCTGCTCCAACCATCGGGTATCGATTTTGCCTAATTTTGCGTCCGATTCCATGACGTTCCGGGCCATCTTGAGGATAGCGTAATTCTCCGCCTCGTGATCAGCCCTGACGAGGGTGGCATTCACCTTATTGTACGCGAATTGCAACGCTTCGTCGTAATTCGGTTCTTTGCCTTCTTTGCGCTGACGACATAGTGATTCCAGCGTGCCATGAACCAGCGATCCAAACGTCTGTTGGGTAAATACTACCGACTCATCCTCCGCCTCATGGATATGCCGGATGTGCTTGAGGTAATACTCTTTCTTGCACTCAATATAGTCGCTGATGGCGGATGGCGATAGTTTCGCCGGGTGTTTTTCCCCCTCCTCCAGACAGGCATCCACTCCCTGTTCCAACCGACGGCTGTCGGACTCCGACACCGCGTGTCGGGTCACGGTATAGGCCGGACTGGTCAGCAGTTGCATCAGGAACCGGGACATACTCTGCCGCCCCGTATCCGTCATCGCTTCGGAGAAGGTCATCGTCACGTGTCTCGCCCTCCGTAGCAGGCGGAAGAAGTTGTAGCCATAGATCTTACTGTCCTCCTCCCGGGTCGAAATCCGGCACTCCTTACGTAGGTCAAAGGGCAGGAAACTGCGGTCGGCCGGGGTGGAGGGTACGATTCCCTCCTCCACGCTCAGGATGAGGATGTTGTCGAAGTCCAGCAGTCTCGTCTCCAGCACACCGATAATCTGTATATCCGTTAGCGGCTCGCCATGGAATGGGATATTGATCATCTCCAGCCGCCTCCGGATGAGCGATAGGAGCAGCGATGGTTTACCCAGATACTCCGCCACCCTCGTGTTTCTGCGTATCAGTTGCAGCAGTTGTCTCAGCGATGCCTGGATCTGATAGTACGACTCGTCCGTCAGCACCCGCAGCCAACTGTCCTCCTCTGCGCTGGGCTGCTTGCGGTATATGTCCTCCAGTTCCTGACAGATTCGGACGATGATATCTGCCGGTATCCCGCTGTCTTCCGCATGCTGCCTGAGTATCGCGAGCACCTCTCCATATAGGTGCGAACTGCGGAGCGGATAGCCCTTGGTGATATTCATCCTTCCGAGCTTCGGGTCGTTCGGTAGCGAGTACACCACTTGTGGCAGTAGCGACTCATCGGCCACAACGATGGCCGTTTTCTCACCGAGATGATGGTGCGAAAGCAACCACGAATGGACGTATTGCGCCTGACCAGCCGCTGAACCGAAGGCTACCGCCTCTATCTCCGGACGAGGATACTCCGGCTCCTCCGGCATTGCGTTGCCGAATCGCTCCTTCTCCGGCTGCATGAATCCATAGATACCGTTCTCGCGAAGGGGGAAATGGGCATCGTAGTCCCAGTAGAAGAGCGTGTCCTTGTCGCCATCGCGGATGATTTCCATCAGTCTCCGCTCGGCGGCCAACAGGTAGTTGAATCCCACGAATACATAGTGCCGTTGCTTCAACTCCTGTCGGATGGACGCAGCCGTATCCGCATGCTCTACGACCCAGCGGCTTCGCTCGCCCCGCGTACCCACTCCGGCCTGCAGCTGCGCCTCATGGAAGTCTCGGTATATGTCCGGCAGTACCCGCCACAGGTCTGTGAAGAACCGCCGAACGGAGTCCTCCTTACCCCGTGTACCTAATATCTGCTCCAGTCGCTTCCGCGCCTCTTCATCGATGTCTATCGTGCTCAGTTTTCCTGCCTCTGCGGTATAGTGCATCATCCGCTCGATATCCAGTAGCGCCATATCCACGTTGGACATATCCGTCAGTAGCTGCAGTCCCCAGCCATAGAAAGCATCGATAGGCATTTGCTGAGCAGCATGCTTGCAATAGGCCTCGTACAGGCGGAATACCGAGGTCACCTCGTCGTCTGCGCGGAGCGTGCATAGGCTATCTGCCAGCATATCGATGGTTGTGAAGGACGGCAATACCATCGGGGTCGTCTCGCCGGACTGCAGGTACATTTCCGTCAGGTATTGCTTGACGAACAGCCCTGCTCGCTGCATAGGGAACACCAGCGTGTAGGACCCCAATTTCTGGAACCCCACCCGATCCACCAGATTCTTAGTTACTATGTTGAGAAAAGAGTTCAAAGTTCAAAGTTCAAAGTTTAACGGGTTGGAGGCAACGTTCGGCGGCAATCCACAGGTAGCCTTCTACCTTTGTTGCTCCCATTTGCTCGCAGATACGCATATAGTGCCGAACCTGCTGATCATAGCGGATATCGTCGTGACCGAACTTATAGTCCAGCACAATGGCGTGATGGGCTTTATCATCCCACATCACGCGATCCATTCGTCGCTCCTCGGCTTCTCCGTGGCTGTCGCGTAGCAGCAACGCTTGCTCGCATAGCACGCGCCACTTCCCCGTATACCAGTCCGCCATCTGTAGGTCAGACACTGTGTCGAGCAACAGACTCAACGCCTCGTCTCGCCACGCTTCTGTCGGGATGCGTCCCTGGTCGTATGCTCGGCTGATGGTATCGCTTACAGCCTGTCTGGCCTCATCCACGGTATCGTATATTCCGATGGTCGCCAGGATGTCGTGGCATAGGGTTCCGAACACCCGCCTGTTCTCTTCAGGCGTTTCGTCCAGGTGGGACGCGATATCCCATCCATAGTTAGCGGACTCCTGCGACTGACGGAACTCTAGGTTAGCGGAGCGACTGTAACATTCCGCCTCGGTCGTTTCCGCTCCCGCAAAGGAGAACGGCTCCGTTGGGGAGCTGCTCTGCTTGTCCTGCTTCTCCGGTCGGGGCCACTGTTCTTGGCCCTGTGTATACTCGATGTAGTCTTCCTCTCCTCCGGTCTGGTAAGCGACCAGCATAGTATCGAGTTCAGTCCATAACCCCAGTCGGTCTGCCAGCAACTGTCCCGCATCCCATTGCGAGCGGTCTTTCGGCCCCTTGGCCGTACTATGCGAGGCAATGTCGGCGTATAGGTATAGCCGCTCGGCTGCCCGGGTTAGCGCCACGTATAGCAGGTTGAGGTTATCCACCCGCTGCATCCGGTGTTCGCGACGATAGTCCTCGCTCAGTGCGGGGATGTCCCCCATCTCCTTCTTCTGCGGAATGGGCATCAGGGCCGGTTCCCCACTCTCGGTCTTCAGTTCCTCCACTGCGCACCATAGCTTATCATCCGTGCGATCCTTCTCCATCGCCCAGTCTACGAAGGGGATAAATACATTTGCGGCCTGCAGGCCCTTGGACGAGTGGATGGTCATCAGTCGAATACCGTCTCCCTCCGTGGCGGGGATACTGCTGTCCGCCATCTTCTCATCCCAGTGGTGCAGAAACGCCCGGCCGTCCGAGCCGTTTGCTTGTACGAATCGTCGGACTCCGTCGCGGAAGGTGTTGACGTAGGCCAGGTCGTCTACCGCATCATCCTTCTTGTTCAGCACCGCTCCCTCCAGCACCGCTTCCACCATGTCCGTCAGCGCCATACTTCTTAGGGCGTCTTGCTGACTCTCTATCTCGTAGGCCGGATTGTAGTTCCTCACGAACTCCCGAGCTACCCCATCCCCCGTGTACACATAGCGGATAGCGCATACCAGGACATTCACCGTTTGGCTATAGTGTAGCTGGAAACAGTCGTTCGACACCAGCGTAATCGTCTTCAGCAGGGGATACGCCTCCTCTGCACGCATTTGCTCCAGCACCGTCAATATCTCCTTAGCCTCTTTGTTCAGGCGAACAAGAATCATCATTTCCTTCGCCCGGACGCCGCTCTCCAGCAGCCCGTGGATGGCCGTGAACATCGCTCGAATGATATTCGTTCGGGCAAGGGGTCGCGTATTGACGGAGTTGTTTTTGCTCTTGTATCGATAGGGATACATCCTCACGGACACATAGCCGTCCTCATGTCCATTGCGGTAGTAGTCACTTAGGTTCGTGCCGTTATAGTCTTCGTTGTACAGCCGCTGCATATCCTCTCCCTCGCGGTCTTTGTCACTCAGGTACCGAAATGTATCCAGGTTGAATCGCACCACCTCCCGCTCCGAGCGGAAGTTGCGCTGCAGGGCTGGCAGTTTCGCGTTATAGTATGTGCAGAAGGGCTCCGTCGCGGCCAGTCTGTCCATGATGGTCCAATCTCCGTTTCGCCACCGGTAGATACTCTGTTTGATATCCCCTACAATCAGCGTGCTCCCTCCTACCGAAAGCAACTCCTCCACCAGCGCTCGGAAGTTCTCCCACTGCAGGCTACTCGTGTCCTGAAATTCGTCCAGCATGATATGCCTGTACCGAATGCCCGCTTTCTCCAGTACGAAGGCCGCGTCCCCCGTCTTTAGCGCCCGCCCCAGCGTATTGGCCGTCGTGGCCAGCAGACGGCTGTTCGCCGCCTCCAGCGATTGCTGGATCTGGTCCCGTAGGGCTCCCATCAGGATCATGTCGTTGGCGTATCGGGTGACCAGTTGGGCATAGGACGTATCCTTCGGCATCCGGGCAAACCGGCTCAGCTTCTCCGGATCGAACACCAGACGCTCCTCGTGTTGCTGCAGGCTCTCGCGATAGAGCTCCTGACCGATTGTGTTCAGTCCTTGCCGGATGTCCCACGACTTCTCCTCATCCATCCGGTCTTGCATATAGTGTGATATGCGCCCCAGCAGCTCCTTGTTGTCACGCACTCCTGTCGTGAGAAGGCTGTCCACTGCGTCCGATATGACGCGCTTTGTATCCAGCTCGACCGAGTAGCCCACCGCGCCATTGAGCATCTGCACCATCCCGCTGAGCAGGGTCTGCAGAAACGCATCTATCGTCTGGACATGCATCGCATCGTAGTCCGCCAGGATGGCGGTGAATATCTGCTCAGCCCGCTCTTTCACGACGCTGTCCGACACAATTTCACCCGGGTCGTAGCCCAGCTCTAGGTATATTCCCCTTACGCGCCCCAGGAATCCCTGCGTCTCCTTCTCCTCCGGATATCGAGCCAGGGCATAGAGGTATCCCAATATGCGCTCCTTCATCTCGGAGGTCGCTTTGTTGGTAAAGGTCACCGCCAGGATGGTACGGAAACTCTCGCCATGCAACAATAGCGCTACATAGTGAGCCGCCAGGGTATAGGTCTTACCACTTCCGGCCGAGGCACGACGAATATATAGATGCTTGGAATCTGACATGGTATCGATATGCACGATATTCTTATCTACAAATTCTATGCCAAAGTCGCCGAAATCCTGACGATTCGAACTGACAAATTGTCAGTACGTCCGATTTGGCATGCATTTTGTGTACTGCTCTGTAGACAACATTTAAATCTCACGAATATGACACACATTCAACCGCTGGCAGATCGCGTGCTTATCGAGCCCCAGGCTGCCGAAGAGAAAACAGTTTCCGGTATTATCATTCCCGATAGCGCGAAGGAGAAGCCTCTGCGCGGTACAGTGCTCGCCGTAGGTACGGGTACCAAGGACGAGCAAATGGTGCTGAAGGAGGGCGACACCGTCCTGTACGGCAAGTACTCCGGCACCGAGATTGAGGTCGATGACACCAAGTATCTCATCATGAAGCAAAGCGATGTTCTCGCAAAGATTGGCTAACCTATTAACCTGTTAACCTATTAACCTGTTAACCTATTAAACCTTTATTATTATGGCAAAAGATATTATCTACAACACCGAGGCGCGGGATGCGCTGAAGAAAGGCGTAGACCAGCTGGCCGACGCCGTGAAGGTTACCCTGGGTCCGAAGGGACGTAACGTGATTATTGACAAGAAGTACGGCGCACCGCACATCACCAAGGATGGCGTGAGTGTCGCTAAGGAGATTGAGCTCAAGGACGCTCGCGAGAATCTGGGCGCCCAGCTCGTGAAGGAGGTGGCCAGTAAGACTGGTGACCAGGCTGGCGACGGCACCACCACCGCTACCGTTCTCACGCAGGCCATTGTTGGCGTAGGCATCAAGAACGTTACTGCCGGTGCCAACCCCATGGACCTCAAGCGTGGTATGGACAAGGCCGTCAGCGCTGTTGTCGCCAGCATCAAGGAGCAGGCGCAGGTCGTGGGTAATGACTACGATAAGATTGAGCAGGTGGCTACCGTGAGCGCCAACAACGACGCTGAGATTGGTAAGCTCATTGCCGATGCGATGCGTAAGGTCAGCAAGGATGGCGTGATCACCATCGGTGAGGCCAAGGGCATGGATACCACTATTGATGTGGTGCAAGGCATGCAGTTCGACCGTGGCTATATCAGCCCCTACTTCGTCACGAACACCGAGACGATGGAGGTCGAGATGGATAAGCCCTACATCCTGATTTACGATAAGAAGATCTCGAACCTCAAGGAGCTGCTGCCCGTTCTCGAGCCGGCTGTTCAGAGTGGTCGTCCGCTGCTGATCATCGCCGAGGATGTAGACAGCGAGGCGCTGACGACCCTGGTAGTCAACCGTCTGCGTGCCCAGCTCAAGATCTGCGCGGTCAAGGCTCCCGGCTTCGGCGACAGGCGCAAGGAGATGCTGGAGGACATCGCTATCCTAACCGGTGGCACCGTCATCAGCGAGGAGCGCGGAATCAAACTCGACCAGGCTACTCTCGAGATGCTCGGCACTGCCGAGTCCATCACGGTCAACAAGGATAACACCACCATCGTCAATGGCGCCGGAGATAAGGACGCTATCGCCGCTCGCGTGGCGCAAATCAAGGCGCAGATTGCTGCCACCAAGTCCAGCTACGACAAGGAGAAGCTACAAGAGCGCCTCGCTAAACTAGCCGGAGGCGTAGCCCAACTGAACGTCGGTGCAGCCAGCGAGGTAGAGATGAAGGAGAAGAAGGACCGCGTCGATGATGCCCTGAGCGCAACACGTGCTGCGATTGAGGAAGGTATCGTTCCGGGTGGCGGAGTCGCTTATATCCGTGCCCAGGAGGCCCTGAAGAACATCAAGGGCGATAACGAGGACGAGCAGACCGGTATCGAGATTATCCGTCGCGCTATCGAGGAACCGCTTCGTCAGATTGTCGCGAATGCCGGTAAGGAGGGCGCCGTCGTGGTCGATAAGGTACGTCAAGGTAAGGCTGACTTCGGCTACAATGCCCGCAAGGACAGCTACGAGAACCTCTTCGCTGCCGGAGTAGTCGATCCCGCCAAGGTCACCCGCGTTGCCCTGGAGAACGCCGCCAGCATCGCCGGTATGTTCCTCACCACCGAGTGCGTCATCACGGATATCAAGGAGGATACTCCTGCTCCCGCGATGCCGAACCCCGGAATGGGGGGCATGATGTAAAGTCAACTTTGCATTTTAGTCATTTTTCTGACTAAAAACGAAGAAAATTCAAAAAAATTTCGTTCCAAACATAGTTTGGCACAGTTTTTGATAAGTATTTTCTTTGGATATATGATTGAAAACTCATATACTAAAAATAAATAAATAACAACTAAAAAATTTTTTAAGTTATGAAAAAGACTATGATGTTTGTTGCAATCGCTATGGTTGCACTGGCTATGACCGCTTGCGGTAAGAAGGCTGAGAACAAGTGCGAGTGCTGCCAGCAGGACACTGTTGCTGCTGTTGCAGAGGAGATCGTTGTTGACTCCATCCCCGCTGACAGCGCTATTGTAGTTGAGGAAGAGGCTGTTGTTGCTGAGTAATCAGTTTTCAACCCGTTCGCTAAACTATTAGCACTACAATTTACGAACAAAAAAAAAGAGGAGCGATTTCCTATCGCTCCTCTTTTTTTTGTCTGCTGTATCACTTCATCAGCGATCCGAACGCATCGTATACCTTTCCGTTATGCAGGATGTATACCTGTCCGTTGCGATAGAACTTCCGCGCCTTCGGCTCGACAGCTACATTCTCGACAGCAGTAGGAACCGTCTCCCACAAATAGCTATCGACATTCTTAACTCCCGTCGTTAAGAAATAGGCCAATAGGTCACCCTTCACGCTAACAACATAGCCGAGATTCTCCGGATGATCCACCAGGTTCAGAGCCGTACGAATGTCGTTATTGGGCAGAGCCACGGGAATGGTGTCAGCACCCGTAGCGAGAGCGAGATTGGAATTGACGTTCACGCTGTCCTTCTGGGGCTTGTTGTTGGCATATACGCCGATGATAGTGCCCTTCACCCACACGTCTGTATAGCCGGGATTGTTCAGTTTGATTACATCAGCGGGGGTATACGGATTTCCCTCCGTGCCATCGCCGGTCAACTGAATCACTGTAGCCGTAACAGCGATATGTTTGAACGCAGTTCCGGAAGCGAGCATCAGGGTGTCCGTGTATTCGCCTTCTTCCGTAGCATGAACCGTTATCGTCACGTTTCCGCCATCTTTGCTTACCTTCCCGACATTCAGCGTGAAGTGACTCCCGTTGAGCATAACCGCCTCGATAGAGTCCGTCAGGTTCTCGCCAGTGATAGCCACGTTCTGACTGGTGCCACTGACTGCATTGCCGAACTTCACTTCCTGGCAGCTTATGGCAGGATCTGTTGTCTCCGTGATCAGTTTGATAGCCGATATTTGCGTAGCCCCATTGCTACCCGTCTTCTTGTTATATATCGTCAGACGATAGAAGGCATTGCTTACGCCCGATACGACGAACGAGTCTGTCCCTTGCTTTAGGGTGACGGAGTCCGAAGCCAGGACGGTACTGTCGCTCTGCAGCACTTCAATCTTGGCACTATCGATGCCAGAGGTCTTATCGACCGTCAGAACGAAGGCATTCACCTTGGCGGCCATCAGCGGAGTGCTGATGACTGCCGTTGTTACAGCGTTCTTCGAACTGCACTTGATATAAGCCCAGCCGTTGTTATTGTTGTTAAAACCGGAGAAGGTCCAGGTCTGACCATTCACATCCTGTCCCGTGAAGGACGAAGAATAGGACGACACCTTGGTCTGCCCAGTCATGGGGAAAGTCACATTGACAGTCCCCGCCAGCATGCTGCCTGCGCAGAGCACGGCAGCAAAGAGAGAGAAAATCTTTCTCATAATCTTAATAAACGCCTTAGTTCGACATGTGGTCGGGAACAATTCCGGGCTTGGCAGCAGGTGTCGGAACACCACCGCGAGCAGGAGCGTCACCTTCAAGATTAGGATGAGGGCCACCACTAACAGCCATTTCCGTAAAGATGTGGCTCATTGCGATGAGCTTTGCCTCGGGAGTATTAAAATTCTTTTTCATATTGAATCTGATTATTCTAAATGTTACTAATATTAAACAAAAACAGGAAAAACCTCCTATTCCGATTCTCGGAAAATGCCGTTGTCGTTCTTTGGAGACAGCGAGCTAATGAGTAAACTCCTCGCTCATTGTCTCCAAAGTTCGACACCTTCCTTCGTCAGGAAAAATCGGCATAGGACGAAAAACCGTCGCTTTGCTTAAAAACCATTTTCATTACTTCAGCAGTTCGCCATTGAGGTTGTAGGTCTTACCACCACGGAGGATGTAAATCTGACCATCACGGAGGAACTTAACGCTCTCATTGTCTGCATTGATTGCATCGAGACCGGTTACATTTCCTGCAATGGGGAAGGCGAGTTCTACGATACGACCGGGAGCGGCATTGTTCTCGTTATACGCATCCATCTTGCTCATGTCGATATAAGCACGGTTGGCAGCAATGGAGCAGCCCGTGCCGCACTCCATAATCTTATTATTGCTGATAAGGTAGTTGCCCTCGGCAACCTCGGTGTACTCGAAGGAACCGATAAGACCATTGTCGGAGCCAGCAACGGTAACACCGGTTTCGCCATTCGCAATAGTCAGTTCCGAAGCCGAAGCACAGAAGATGTAGGGCTGACCGGCAACAAGGTCACCGGTAACTTCCTCAAGTACCATGCTTGTCGGAGCCTCTTCGGTACCCTTGTATCCAGCGATGGAGTAAACTGTACCGCCCGTTACGGTCGCCGTGTAAGGCAGGCAGATGGTGCCATACTTACCCTCCGTGAGGTTCTTACGCTCAACAGCTTTATAGTAAACCGTAATGCTGGTGAAGCGGCAGCTCTTATCAAAGGTAATTGTTGCAGTCTTAGAGTTGAGACCAGTCACAGCAGCCGTTGCATCGATATAACTACCTTTATATGTCACAAGCACACTCTTGATGTCATCCAAAGCCGTGATGGTAAGGGTATTGTTCGCATAAACACGAGCCGCATCACCATTCTTATAATACGTAGGATCAGAACCAGATCCTTTCGCGAAGGTCATGGTGAAGCTTCCACCCTCGCAAGTGGTCATCTTCTGACTACTGGTGACATCCTTATACACCTCTGTAAAGTCGATGGTCTCATAATCCATCGAGCCCGGAGTCGCCTTCACCACAATATTATAGGAAGTAGTCTTTTCCAGGCCACCGGCATTATAGGTAATAACGATAGTCTGAGTACCACCCTTCGTCATATCGGGAGTGGAAACGGTAGGAGTTACAACTGCGGTAGAACCGTCGCTATAAGTAGCCGTTACCTCCAGACCTTCATAAGAGAAGGCCTCACCTATTGTAAATGTGGTTTTTTTAGCAGGATTTGTAATCGCAATGGATTCGAGACCCTTTACGCCATACTTACCTCCGCCAAGATCAACCGGATCATAGCCTTCGGCGCACTGGTCAGAAGTCAGAGCCCCATCGAACGTACCGCCACTGATGAAGTGGTCTACATCAACCGTTGAAATCGAACCCGTGAACGTACCACCCGTGATAGACAGCGTTACCTGCGGAGCGGGATCGTTGTTCTGCGGGTTGCACTCGTTGAGGGCCTTCAGACCGCTGATTGTACCGCCCTCGATGCTAACCGAGATATCCACCTTTGTGGTGTGCTGGGCGATGGCAATAGCCGCACCGACTGTTGTTGTGCCGCTGCCGTTGGGGTTGCAAGAATACGAGGTAGCCGTAGAAGTGAGTGTACCACCCTCCACAACCAGCGAACCGGCGCGCATCTCGATAGCCGAGCTGTAGCCTGTGATGGTGCCACCATTAACGGTGATGGTGCCATTCTGCGGATGATAGATACCGAGGTTATCACCCGTGCAAGTAGCATTGATGGTACCACCATTGATGGTGATTACCGTATTCGGACGACTGCCATTACCCGTGATACTATAGTAATAGCCCGTCAGTGTGCCACCATTGACAATCAGTGTAGCAGGATTCGTGGAGTCATCGCCCTTCTTGGTCAGAGCAACAGCCGCGTAGGCATTCGTACCTGCTACGATAGAGCCGGCATCCGGGTCGCTGGAGTCGTTGATGGTCAGGCTGGCACCGTTGTGAACCAGCAGAACGCCACTCGAAAGGGGCGTTGTACCCGTGTACTCAATCTTATGACCATTGAGGTCGAGAATAACCGACTTGTCACTTACCTCATATTGAGCCGTAGCATCGATATCAGCCAGCAGCGTGATGGTCTGACCATCCGATACATTCGCAAGGGCTTCTTCCAACGTCTCGTAGAGGTCAGAACCACCGATAACATTGCCTTCACCAAACTCATAGGTGTACATAGCAAACTTCGAATAGCCGGTACTACCGCAGTTGCTAACTGCATAGTTCTTAATCGTTGTTCCGTCCTTCATCAGGAGCGTTTTGGGAGAAGATGCATCCGGAGCAGTCGTATAATAAGAGCCCTTTGTGTTGGATTTCAAAGTCCATGTAACGGCATTCTCGCTGGTCGAAACCGTATTGCTGCTACCAATAGCCAGATACTTTCCTTCATCGTCACGGAAAGTAGCGGTACCAGCCTGGTCGTCTTTTGTCATGTACCAGGTCATGGCAGCCTTATCTGTAGCGGATACATTGACCAGCTTATCAGCAGCATAGAAGACCTTCTTCAGCGACAAGTCCTGCTGGAGGGCATAGTAGTCATTGCCATAGGGGAAGACGATGCAAGTGGCATCACCATAACTCGGCTTCTCGGTAATCGTTACCGTGAAGGTCGTGCTTGCGGATTCATAGTTAGCATCTTCAGCCAGTGTAGCACTAACCGTGTACTCACCTACCTCATAAGCAAGAACAACACCATCCTCAATCTCGAGTTTGCCTTCATCTGCAGCATCAATCTGGTAAGAAACGTTTCCGGTGCTATTGGTCGTTACATTAATAGTCTTTGTTTCGTCCTTAATCACCGTCATGTCCGCAATCGAGAAGGTCGGGGTCTCCTTAGCTCCGGCTGCAATAATCTTGATGGCACCGAGAGCAACATTACCACTCGCTTTTTTGCTGTAGCAGAAGCGGACAAAGCGAGAAGAATTTTGCAGTGTAACCGTTTCCTCCGCAGCATCGCCCAGTGAGGTGTAAGACTTAACGGTAGTATAGGTTACACCATCAGCAGACTCCTCTACGTCAAACTCGTAGTCGCCACTCATGGAATTACCCTTGATGGTATACTTCAGTTTTCCAGCTGCTTCGCCATAATAGACAACAAGCGAATCGCCCTGGTTATCAAACTTCAATTTAGGAGAAGCACTATAGTCTGTTCCAAGTCCCTTTGCAATCATACCGGTTGTCAGATTGCTCTTACCTCCATCAAATTCGAAGGGAAGACTTGCCGGAACACAAACGGTAACATAATAGGAAGTATCCTTTGCGTTGTAGTTATCCGTTCCAGTTGCGGAAACGGTAATTTTAGCAGAACCGGCAGCCAGAGGCTGAACCGTTACGACATTATTGGAGATTGTAGCTTTAGCAACAGACTCATCAGCAGACTTAGCGGACAATGTTCCGTCGCCGGGATTAAGAGTGGGAGTATACGAATCATTTGCGCTGGTCAGACCCAGATACAAATACTTCTTTGCATCAAATGTGATTGTTTGATTTGCCTTTGCCGGAGCGGTGTAGTTCAGTTGCGACCAATCCGCAGGGCAGATTTCCCAAGTAGAAGTTCCATAAAGTTTCCAATCTCCGGTTATTGTCCCAGATATAGTTCCATTTACAACCCATGTATCGGGAACACCATTGCAATAGATTTCCACCTCTTGATCTCCCGACTTAAGGAAAATCCCGTAAGTACCTGCAATTTTCGTGATTGTTTCATTGGTAAGCGAAACCTTTACAGGAATACCCGTCTTAGTCGGTTTTCCATCAGCAACAAGATTTTCGAGAGAGGAGAACACCTTACCTACATATAGTTTGTAGGACGCAGAACTAGTCTCATAATCATCAGTCTCACCAAAGGTTGCAGTAATAACTGCCGTGTCAGCAACATTTCCAATAGTCACAGCGCCCGTAGTCTTGTTAACGTAAGCAGTAGAAGTCTTGCTGCTGGAATATTCAGGAGCAAGGCCAGAGGCACCCGTAGCCGTAGTTGTAGCGGTAGGAGCCGCGAAGGTTTCGCCCAGATAAGTCGTATATGCAGACTTAGAGCCAGCCTCAAAAGCAGTTGTCGTCTTCGTCTTGCCAGTAATCGCAGGGGTTGTCACTTTGATATTGTTGACAAATGCTTGTCCTTGCCCAGCCTTTCCAGTTTGAGTATATATCAAAGCAATCGTTGTGCCTACCGCCAAATCTGATTGGGCGGTGTACGTTACCGACTTTGTTGCAGATGAATTAGAGAGAGATATTGATGTTGCACTTAGTCCGGTCGTACTCGCCGTTCCAGAATTAATAGAAGCCGTCAAATTGTACCCAGTAACAGGAGCATTTGTCGACTTATTATAAAACATATCCCCTGCAAAAGTAATTTCAGTTCCCTTGGTTACAGCAGAAACAAGTTTAACGGTAACAGTCATACTTGTTATGGCCGTAAAAGCATAACCCTTACTTGTATTCCAAGTCGAGCCTGAACCATTAAGGTAAAAAGTTGACTCCGTACAAGTACCAGAAGTTGCCTTGAAATTTGTTTTGTTTGACGGATAATTAGTACCAGCTGTTCCACTAGTAAATGTCCAAGATGCCAAATCTACATCTGTTCCCCACGCCGATACTCCCATGCACGTGAGGAGAATGCAGAGGAGAAGTTTTAATGAGTTTTGTTTTCTCATAATTGTTTTGTTTTAAGGGTTAATTATGTTAGTTTAATTTTCTTTTTAAATCCAATTGAGTGCCTCTCTCTCCACGTCCTCATGCGATATTCCCCTACCTGCAATAGCGTCATCCACACTCGAGCTGAGCTTCTTACGTACTTCTTCAAGAGTGTAGTGGCACGGTTCCTGAGTTCCTTCCAAAGCATCCGTACCAACCAGTTGACCAATCTTGTCCAACATAGATACATCGGTTAGTCCCAGTATGAACTGCGCTAACTGTATCTTTTTAAAATCCATCGTCATTGTCTCCATATCATTCTGAATTTTATTGCAATGATTCTACAAACCCCACATTTGTACTCCCATGCACGTGAGGAGGAGGAGTGTTTTGTTTTAAAAGGGTTAATGTATGTTAGCTTAATTGTTTTCGAATTGTACTACAAAATTACAATTTTTTTTTGACAAAAGCAAGCGCTGACTCAAAGATTTGGAAGAAATTTTTGTTTTGCCAAATACGCTTTGCAAATTTCAAAAAAATTGCAATTGTTCCACGGGAAAGGGGTCTATTTTGAGACCGGCATTTGTT
>X369_Koala__coassemble_81_pt1 | contig 23604 bp, 19 predicted proteins | sample X369_Koala__metabat2_high_PE_004 | metagenome-assembled genome bin X369_Koala | reverse complement strand
AAATTTGATTTATTTTTTGTAACTTTGCGGACAAATCGAGTCCGACCCTATGGAAAAGCAAGAGAAAACGGTTGCCCTATTCGGCAACAGCGGAAAAACCGACACGCGGCAGGAGGTACAGCATCTGCTGGAGATTCTCCCCGAGATGGGTGTTCGTTTGGTGCTTAGCAACGAGCTCCGTCAGGAGCTAAACCTGCGTGACTACGCGAGCTTCGAAGACACGGAGGAGCCCATCGACCTGGCGCTGTCGGTAGGCGGAGATGGCACATTCCTGACGACGGCGAGCTATGTAGCAAAACGGGATATCCCCATCCTGGGCATCAACTACGGGCACCTAGGATTTCTGGCGGACGTGAGGCCAAAGGATGTAGAGCGAGCCATTCGCAGTTTCATCAGCGGTCGATATCACACGGAGGAGCATCGCGAACTGAAGGTAAGCAGCAGCGATGGGGCCCATCTGGCGATTCATCACGCGCTAAACGAAGTGAGTGTGCTCAAGCAGGGGCTAAGCAGTATGATTAGCATCGAGACGACGATAGACGGCGCGCCGCTGCACACCTACGAGGCGGACGGACTGATCGTAGCGACCCCGACGGGCAGTACGGCCTACAACATGAGCGTAGGCGGGCCGCTGATGATTCCGGGCGTGAGGGGAACGATTCTGAGTCCGATAGCGGAGCACAGCCTCAACGTACGACCACTGGTGGTTCCGGAGCAGAGTGTAATCGGGCTGCGGGTAAGCAGCCGAAACGGCAATTACCTGGTGAGCATAGACGGACGAAGTCAGGCGCTGCAGACGGGGATTGAGCTCACCATTGAGCCGAGCGAACAGACGGTGAAGATTGTGCGGGTAGGAAAGAACAGTTTCATCAATAGTCTAAAGGACAAACTGGCATGGGGTTAAGGATTGTATATATGGGCACACCGGAGTTTGCGGTGGAAGGACTGCGAGCCCTGGTAGAGGCCGGGAAGAACGTGGTAGCGGTGGTGACGGGAATGGATAAGCCCGTAGGCCGCGGACATCAGGTGCAACCGACGCCGGTGAAGGAGTATGCGGTGGCACACGGAATACCGGTGCTGCAACCGGAGAGCCTGAAGGACGAAGGGTTTATCGAGACACTCAGACAATACGACGCAGATCTGCAAGTCGTTGTGGCCTTCCGGATGCTGCCGGAGGCCGTGTGGGCGATGCCGCGGCTGGGGACGTTCAATGTACATGGGAGCCTGCTACCGCAATACCGGGGCGCGGCGCCGATTCAGTGGGCCGTGATGAACGGGGAGAAGGAGACGGGGCTGACAACCTTCCTGCTGGACAAGACCTGCGACACCGGTGCGATTATCGAGCAAGTGCGTACAGACATCGCTCCGGATGAGACGGTGGGCAATCTATATGACCGACTGATGGCGATGTCGGGGCCGATGGTGCTGTCCACGCTACGAAGGATAGAAGAGGCGGATGCCGAAGGAAGGGCGGTAGAAAGCCACGTACAACCGGTTCCGGAGGTGCTGAAACCAGCGCCGAAGATCTGGCGCGAAACGATGGAGATAGACTGGGGAAAGACGGTCGCGGAAATTCACAACCACGTTCGGGGCCTGTGTCCCTATCCCGCCGCGAGGACGACGATTAAGCTCGGAGAAAAGGAATACGAGGACGTGAAGGTATTCCGGGTACAAGCGGGGAAAGGACTGATTACGCGGCTAGCGGCAGACGGAGAAGTGAGTATCGAGGAGCTGCAGTTGCCGGGAAAGAAACGGATGTCGGCAAGGGATGTGATGAATGGGTTGCGGAGTTGCTAATTTGCCTATTTGCTAATTTGCCTATTTGCTTATTTGCCTATTTGCTTATTTGCCTATTTGATTATTTGTTATGGTAGATTACTATAAATTGATAGAGAAGTACTACGGCGGGAGTCCGGAGCTGAGGGAAGTGCTGGTACGGCATAGCGAGCAGGTGCGAGACCGGGCGCTGGCGATAGTCGATGCGCATCCCGAATGGGCAGGACAGGTAGATCGGCGATTTGTGGAGGAAGCAGCGATGCTACACGACATCGGAATCATCTACGTCAACGCGCCGAAGATCCACTGCGAAGGGACGCACACGTATATCAAACACGGATACCTGGGCGCGGAGTTGTTGCGCAAAGAGGGGTTGCCGATGCACGCGCTGGTCGCCGAGCGGCATACGGGAACGGGCATCACGGAGGAGCAGGTGGAGCGGGAGGAGATCCCTATACCGCTGCGGGACTACTGTCCGCAGAGCCTGGAGGAGAAGATCATCTGCTACGCGGATAAATTCTACAGCAAGAGCCACCTCGACGAGGAGGTGGCCCTAAGCAAAATCAAAGAGAATATATGGCGCTACGGACACGACGCAGTCCTCAGATGGCAGGAGCTCGAAGCGCTCTGTAGATGCAATACAATCCCCACAGAATAAACGGAATCGACAGAATCTGACCCATATTGAGCATCAGGGAGTCCTCAAAGGCTTCCTGATTATTTTTGATAAACTCCAGCAAGAAGCGGGTGAGGAAGATACACTGCATAAATACGCCGAAGATGAGTCCCGGTCGGCGGTAGCACTTGCCGACAACGAACATCGGGTACGTGATACAGAAAGCAATCAGACAGTAGAGCATCTCATAGATCTGGGTGGGATGGCAGGGGACTGTCTGGCCGTCCCTGACGAAGATGAATCCCCAGGGCAGCGAGGTCGGTCCGCCGTATATCTCCGAGTTCATGAGGTTGCCCAGCCGGATACAAGCGCCGCAGAGGCAGACCCCGATACAAAGCCGGTCGAGCACGAAGATCATCCCGTTGTAAGGGTTGCGGGCCCAAGCTCCGTAGCGCGCCACGACTCCGGTGCGCATATAGCGGACGTAGACCAGCGCGGAAGCGATGAATAGGCCCAGCGCACCACCGTGGGAGGCGAGGCCCCCCTCCCAGACGGCGAAGAGCCGGAGGGGATGCGTGAGATAGGGATTGACTCCGTCATGCCACTCGTAGAACAGGCAGTGACCCAGCCGGGCGCCAACAATAGCACCAATCGTCAGCCAGATGAAGAGGTGATCTGTCCACTCGACAGGCCAGTTCTCGAGCTTATACAACTTCACGTTGACCAGATAGCACAGGTAGATACCGATTGCCCACATCAGGCCGTACCAGCGGAGGCTGATTGGCCCAATGCTAAAAATCACGGGATCGATGTTCCAAACGACAGAGAGCATTTGCTTATTTGCTTATTTGCTTATTTGCTTATTTGCTGCCGTGGCAGTTCTTGTACTTCTTACCGGAGCCACAGGGGCAGAGATCGTTGGGGCGGGGCTTATGCTCGGCAATGAAGGGCATGGGTCGTTGAGGCTCGCGGGTGTCGCGGGCGGCAGCCTGCGCCATACCCGAGGTAGCGGAGTCCTTGCTCGCGCGATAGTGAGACATATCCGCCCGCTGCTCGGGATCGGCCTGACTGAGCTCGTTATTCGGCTGGCGGTATATCTGACCGCGAAGGAGGATATTGAGCACCTTATGGTTGAGGTCGTCGAGCATGGCACCGAAGAGGTTGAAGGACTCAATCTTATAGATAACGAGCGGGTCCTTCTGCTCGTAGGAGGCGTTCTGAACGGACTGCTTGAGTTCATCCAGTTGGCGGAGGTGGTCCTTCCAGAGCTCATCGATACAGTGTAGGATAATCTGCTTCTCGAACTCGCGAACAACCTCCTTGCTACCGGATTCGGCGGCCTGCTTGAGGTTCACGACGATGCGGTAAACACGGTTTCCATCGGTAATCGGCACCACAATACGCTCGTAGATGCCACCCTTATTGCGATACACATCCTGCACAACCGGGTCGGCCTCGGCCACAAGCCTGTCCATGCGACGCTTGAAGGTATCGAGCATCTTCTCGGCCTCCTCGTCAGAGGGGTTGGCGGCGTAGATCATGTTCACAATATCGACGCCAATTCGCTCGCCCATGAGGGCGTGGCGACGACGGGCGTAGATGACGTTACGCTGCTGGTTCATGACATCGTCGTATTCGATGAGTCGCTTACGGATGCCGAAGTTATTCTCCTCGACCTTCTTCTGCGCGCGCTCAATAGACGACGAGATCATACTATGCTCGATCATCTCGCCCTCCTGGAAGCCCATCTTATCCATCACGGACGCGATGCGGTCGGAACCGAACATTCGCATCAAGGGATCCTCTAGCGAAACATAGAACACGGACGAACCCGGGTCACCCTGACGTCCGGCACGACCGCGGAGCTGGCGGTCTACACGACGGGACTCGTGGCGCTCGGTACCGATAATTGCCAGACCTCCGGCAGCCTTGACCTCGTCGGTCAGCTTGATATCCGTACCACGTCCAGCCATGTTCGTCGCAATCGTGACGCGTCCGGGATGTCCGGCCTCCGCCACGACCATCGCCTCCTGCTGATGCAGCTTGGCGTTGAGGACATTATGAGGGATATGGCGCATATCGAGCAAGCGGTGAAGCAGCTCGCTGATCTCGACGCTGGTGGTACCCACCAGAACGGGTCGACCGGACTCCACCATCGCCTCCACCTCGCCGATGACGGCATTATACTTCTCGCGCGCAGTGCGATAGATACGGTCGTTGTAATCGACACGGGCAATGGGCCGGTTGGTGGGGATGACGACGACGTCGAGCTTGTAGATATTCCAGAACTCGCCCGCCTCAGTCTCGGCAGTACCGGTCATACCGGCCAGCTTGGAGTACATGCGGAAGTAGTTCTGTAGGGTAATGGTGGCGAAGGTCTGGGTTGCCCCCTCGACCTTCACGTTCTCCTTGGCCTCCACGGCCTGATGCAGTCCGTCGGACCAGCGACGGCCCTCCATGATACGTCCGGTCTGCTCGTCCACAATCTTGACCTCGCCGTTGTCGATGATATAGTCCACGTCCTTGAAGAACAGCGTGTAGGCCTTGAGTAACTGGTTGACGGTATGGACGCGTTCGGACTTCACGGAATAGGCGTTGAGGATATCGTCGCGACGGGCCTCGCGCTGCTCGTCATTGAGGGTCGTATCGTTCTCGATCTCTGCCATCTCGCTGCCCACGTCGGGCAGGACGAAGAAGTCCGGGTCATCGGTCGTACCGGTCAGGGCGTCGATACCCTTATCCGTCAACTCGATGGATTTGAGTTTCTCGTCTATCACGAAGTAGAGCACGTCCGTTGCGAGGTGCATGTTCTTCTCGTTCTCCTGCAGGTAGATGGCCTCGGTCTGCTGCAGGCGAACCTTGATACCTGGTTCGCTCAGGTACTTGATGAGCGCCTTGGATTTCGGCATACCCTTATAGGCCCGGAAGAGGGCCAGTTCGGCCAGCTCGCGGGTGTTCTTATCGCCCGAGTCCATGTCACGCTTGGCGTCCGCCAGGAGTTGGGTGGTGAGGGTAGTCTGCTTGCGCACGAGTTCGGCCACGCGTTCCTTGTATTCATCGAACATCTGGTCCTCCGCCTTGGGCACGGGGCCGGAGATGATGAGGGGTGTACGGGCATCGTCGATGAGCACGGAGTCGACCTCGTCGACGATGGCGTAGTTATGCCCGCGCTGAACGAGGTCGAGCGGGGAGATGGCCATGTTATCACGCAGATAGTCAAAGCCGAACTCGTTATTCGTACCGTAGGTGATGTCGCAGGCATAGGCCCGGCGGCGGGCGTCGGAGTTAGGCTGATGCTTATCGATACAGTCGACGCTCAGGCCATGGAACATATAGATGGGTCCGTTCCACTCCGAGTCACGGCGAGCCAGGTAGTCGTTGACCGTCACCACATGCACACCCTCGTGGGTGAGGGCATTGAGGAAGACGGGTAGCGTGGAGACGAGGGTCTTACCTTCGCCGGTCGCCATCTCGGCTATCTTTCCGTTATGGAGCACGACGCCGCCGAAGAGCTGGACATCGTAATGAACCATGTCCCAGGTGATCTCGTTGCCACCGGCCATCCAGTGGTTAGCATAGATGGCGTGATTGCCATCGATGGTGATGAAGTCGAACCGGTTGTCGGCCGCCAGGTCGCGATCCATGTCCGTAGCGGTCACGGTGACGGAGCCCTGGGAGAAACGGCGAGCGGTAGACTTGACGATGGCATAGGCCTCGGGCAGCATATCGTTTAGCTCCTGCTCGTAGCGGGTATGGATGTCCTTCTCCAGGCGGTCTATCTCGTTGTAGATCTTCTCGCGCTGGTCGATAGGTGTATCCTCGATGCCGTCCTTGAGGGAAGCGATGCGATCCTTGAGGGGCGCGACGGCATCCGCCAACCGCTTCATCAGTCCCGCAGAGCGGGCGCGGAGCTGGTCGGCCGTGAGGGCATCTATCTCGGGATACACAGCCTGAATGCGTTCTACGACAGGCTGAATCGCCTTCATATCCCGCTGGGCTTTGTTGCCAAAGATCTTGCTAATGATATTCAGAATATTCATGGCTAATATGCGAATTTGCCGATTTGCCTATTTGCTTATTCAATGGAGTCAGACTCCAGTTCGGAGAAGTCCTCTTCGGGCAGTTCCTCGGCATCCATATCCAATTCACCTCCGGCAGCACGATAACCGTCCTCAACCTCCTTGGCAAAGGCGCGAACCTCGTCGCCGATATACTGCTGATACTTGATCAGACCATCCATTTCCATTTCCTTGCCGTCCTCGTCGAAGTACTTCTGCTCCTTGGCGTCGAAGAGGAGTTTGCCGTTCTCGTGGTAGATCTTCATGCTCTCCTTGTCGGGCAGACCATCGATGAAGTTCAGGCAGATAGCGTCATCGGCGCTCCATACCTCGCCGTCATATAGTTTGTCGTCCAACAGATAGGCGTCCTTGTCCGTCGAGAGGGTCAGGTCTGCAAAATGAACTTTCTTTTTACCACAAGCAACGACCATCAGGGCCGCGCAGAGAAGAACAAAATACTTTTTCATAATTGTATGATTTTAAAATTTCTATTTTCCTAATTTCCTAATTTTCTAATTTCCTATATCTTCCAGTACGATATGCTCAGTTCGTGGCTCAGGCTATCGCCGTCGGTCATGAGCTCGTAGTCCATGTGGATATGGGTGTCTTCGGCGGGCTCCCAGGAGCAGCGGATATCGCTGTCGCCGTAGGGATGGGGGATGGTGTCACAGGTGTCGGGCGAGCCATAGGCGTCGCAGAAGTCCGAGTAGATGCGCTCGAAGCCCGTCGCCTCGCCCCCGGACACGCGGGGGACATCCTCCATGTCGTAGAGCACGCGCCCCACTCCACCGCGGCCGTCGGACTCAATCTCGATAAAAGCGGGATGACCGTAATAGGTGCCGGAGAGCATGTATCCGTCCGTGTCGCGGCTGTCGATATGATAGCCCCGCTCACTGAGCTCCGTCGCAAACGTAGCGAGGGAGCCGTTGAGCGCCACACCCTCCACCTCTACGCCGTGATGACACGCGGTCAGAGCGAGGGTAAACAGAATCAAAAGACAGGTTTTTCGCATAATCGGGTACAAAGATACAAAAATTTTTTCAAATTTGCAAGCGTTTTGCGATTTTTCCGCTATTTCGAGGTGTCGAGGTCACTGGCCCGACCTGTATAATGCGGTGCACGCTTCTCGAGGAAGGAGTTGATTCCCTCCTTGTAGTCCGCGCCGCGGTAGACGCGTGTGCGGTAGGCATTGATGCGCTCGAAGGCCTCGGACGAGACAGTGGTCGCCGCCCGGCTCAGGACGCGGAACTGACGCTTGATGGCGCTGATAGAGAGGATGCTGTTGCTCCGCAGGGGCGTCAGAAAGCGGTCCTCCAGCACCTGCATCACCTGGTCCTTCGGCGCCACGACGTTAATCAGGCCCACGTTCATGGCATCGGCGGCGGTGATGGGACGGGCCAGGAAGAACATCTCGCGGGCCTTATTCATGCCGAGCTGGTTGATGAAGTGCATGATGCCGCTGGCGTTGTAGGGGATGCCAATCTTGGCGGGCGTGATGGCGAAGGTGGCTTCGTCGGTAGCGACGATCATGTCGCAACTCAGGCACAGGTCGCAGGCGCCGCCCCATACGGTACCGTCCACCAGGGCGATAACGGGTATCGGAGTGTCCTGCACCTTGCGTAGCAGCCGCTCCATCTTCACGTCGTAGGCCAGGGGGTCTGTGCCGTCCTGCGGCAGTTCGCGGATATCGTGGCCTGCCGACCAGACACCCTTATTCACCTGCGCGCGCAGGACGATACCCACACATTCGGCGCGATAGGCCTCGTCCAGGGCAGCCATCAGTTCGTCACACATCTCTTCGCTAAGGCAGTTGAAGTGCCCGGGGTTCTGCATTTCGATAAAGCAGATGCGATCCTCCGTTGTCGATTGTACCATCATAGGATTCGTGATTTGGGAGTACAAAGATACAAAAAAAATTCGAGATTTGCAAGTAAAAAAGGAAATCAAGTTCGAAAAATTTGCAAATTCCAATTATTTTTTGTAACTTTGCAGTCGGTATGATACAGGAACTACAAGAATACATCGAGGCGCACAGCAGCGCGCCGGAGGCGTGGGAAGAAACGATCGAGCGGGAGACGTACCGGAAGGTACTCAATCCGCAGATGCTATGCGGGCATGTAGAGGGACTGGTGCTGAGCATGCTGAGTCGAATGCTCCGTCCGGAGCGGATATTGGAGCTGGGTACCTACACGGGCTACAGCGCGCTCTGTCTGGCCCAGGGTCTGCGGGACACGCCGGAGGCGGAACTCATCACGATAGACCACAACGACGAGCTGGCGGAGATGGTGCAAGCGCACCTGCGCCTGCATCCGGCGGGGAGGCGGGTACGCGCCATCGTGGGGGATGCCATCGAGGAAATCAGGAAACTGGGAAATCAGGAAGACCGGAAGCCGTTTGACCTGGTGTTCATCGACGCGGATAAGCGCCAGTACGTAGCGTACCTGGAGGCGGTGCTGCCACTATGCCACCCCGGGAGCATCCTCCTGGCGGACAACACGCTATGGTACGGGCATATCACGGACAGCGCATACGACCGGGACCCGCAGACGCTGGGTCTGAGGGCCTTCAACCAGCGGGTGGCGAACGACCCGAGGCTGGAGACGGTGATGATCCCGCTACGGGATGGAATCAGCCTCATCCGCCTGCTTTAGGGCGAAGTGACCGGGGATGTCGCCGGTGCGGAAGACGCGTCGGAGCGAGAAGTCCGGCCGGTAGCAATAGAGGTAACCCGGGTTAACGTAAGAAGGCGAGGACGCCACATATATCTCCCGAGAAACAGGATGAACAAAGATGCCGTAGGGCACGGAGATGGAGGCAGCTTGCTCCAGGGGGAGCGGGTTGTCGCGGAGTGTCGCGGTATTGAGCACACCGAAGCCTGTGGGCACGAGCCCATAGGCGTAGCGGTAGTAGTAGAGGCTATCGCCGACGAGGCAAGCGCCGGTAGCGGCGGCGGGCATCCGCTCGACCCGACCGGAGGCGACGTCGATGCGGTAGAGGGCAGGAGGGATGGAGCTATAGTTACCGAGGGAGGTGACGAAGAGGGCACCGTGGGAGGGGTCGGCGTATAGGCGGTCGAGGTTCGGTGCGACAGCAATACGACCGACCTCGCAGAAGGAGCTGAGGTCGATGACGCTGATGGTGGAGTCGTAGCGGGGGGCCATGTAGCCGCCACTGTTCGCGACATAGAGGTAGTCGCCCAGGATAGCGACACCGTTAGGCTGGTAGCCCACGAAGCAGGTATCCACGACGCGGAGCGAGGGGATATCGATGCGCGCAACATAGCCCCGCTGGGTATTATTGGCGCCGACGGGTCCGGCATAGGAGGAGACGTAGGCGTAGCGGGAGGAGAAGCAGATATTGCGGCAGTTGGGGATATTGACCTGACCAATCCGGCGGAGGTTGCGGTCGGTGACCTCGACCTTGCCGCTGCAGTTGACGACGATATAGACGCGGCCCATGTAAGTCGCGATATCGTTGCCCACATCGCCGAGCTGCAGGACGACGCGGGGGTTGACGGCGGGGTAGACATCGTTCAGGAGCGTGTCGCGCTCGAAGCTAAGGAAGTCGACGGAAGCCTTATTGGAGCCCATGTTCCCCTCGCATAGGACGTAGAGACCGGAGTAGGTCACGGCATCGGGGTCGTAGGCGACGATGTCGTCGTGACGACAGCCCGAGAGGACAAATAGGCAAATTAGCAAATAAGCAAATAGGCAAATTCGCAAATAGGCAAATTTACAATATAACGGTGATAGAAGCTTTACCATTGGTGCCGGGCATGGGGTACGAGGGGATGACCTCGTAGTGCTGGTTCAAGATATTGTTGACCTCCAGGCCGAAGAGGAGCGCGAGCCGGCGGAGGGGGAGGCGGTAGGAGGCGGCGAAGTCGTGGGTATAGTAGGGCTGGATATAGTTCTGGCGGGTGTGGGCGGAGGAGGAGTAGCGCGCGCCGGTATAGAGGTAGGAATAGGTGAGGCTGAGTCCTCGCCAGGCGAAGGTGGTCGAGACGCTACCGGCATGACGAGGGATATAGGCAATCTGGCGGTTATAAGTGCCGAAATACGGGTCGTTATCCGTGGGGTCGGTGCGGTCCAGAGCGCGGGAGAAGGTATAGGTGCCGTGGGTTGTCCAGTCCAGTTCACGGCCCAGGTGGAGCGTGAAGTCGAAGGCGGGTTCGGTACCGAGAATCTCGACATAGCCAAGGTTCATCATGGCCCAACGGAACTGGCTGTTCCCCTTAGGGACAGCGATAATCTTATTATCCACCTGATTAAAATACGCGTCCACGCGCAGGCGAAGGGAGATGGCCCGAAGGCCTGGTGCAGAGACGGGGAAGCGGTGGCTCCACTCGGAGCCCAAGTCATACTGGCGGGTGCGTTCGGGTCGGAGGTCGGCGATGCCGTAGTCCTGGTAGTACAAGTCGTTAAAGGTAGGCATGCGGTAGGCCATCTTATAGAACGCGCGGATAATCCAATCCTCAGACAAGATAGGTTGGGTAGAGAAGACGAGGGATGGGGTGACGGCGTTGTAGTCCTGCACGTCGAAGATATGGGTCTCGAGCACCGAGGCCATGGCACGGATCCAGCGGTACTGGACGGAGGTAGCGGCGCTGACCATGAGGGTATGGCGAACGGGAGTATGAGTAAGCCGTTTGTCCGTCCGCAGCCATTCCAGTCCATAGTCTGCCGCCAGGGATACATCCCAAATGGGGAATATGCGGTAGCGGGCCGCGGCACTAAGGTAGACCTCCTGCTGGAGGTAATGTTGGTCGACCCGCATATGGGTTGGGTCGGGATCGAGGTAACGGAGGTAGTCGTTGGCGTACTTGGCGCGAAGTTGGATATCGAGTCGGCGGAGGGGTGAAAGTTGGGCAAAAGCCTGCACGAAGCCGTTTCGGTCCCACTGGCGCTGGCCGGAGTAGAAGACGTTATTGACGATGGGTCCGGGGATACCCCGTTCGGACTGGTAGTAATACCCACGGACGTTCCAGCGGTAGCTACCCTGGCCGAGGTCGCCTACGCCATGGAGGGCGGCCTCCAGGCGGAGGGACTGCATATCCCCACCCCTGCGGATAGCCGTAGTATCCCAGGCGGTGGAGCCGTCCGCAAACTGGCGGGAATAGCGGAAATGGTAGCGGCCGGAGGAGCGGCTGTACTCGGCATTGAGCGAAAGGGAAAGGTGGTCCGTCAAGCGCTGCTGGTAGAGGACGGAGGGGGAGACGAGGGCGAAGGTGCCTGCGCGGAGTCGCGCCTCGACGTGATAAGTCTTGCCGTCGCGGAACTGCGGGGCGCGGGAGGTCAGGTAGAGCATGCTGCTCGAGCCATAGTCCCGGGCAGACTGGAGGATATCGGTACGAACGCCGTTATAGAGGTCGATAGCGGAAAGGTTATCGAGGCTGAAACGTCCCAAGTCGACAATCCCGTTCTGGGCATTGCCAATCTCGATTCCGTCGTAGCTGACCCCGAGGTGGTGGCTACCCATACTACGGATATCCAGGGTCTTGAGTCCGCCGATGCCGCCATAGTCCTTGAGTTGGACACCGCTGAAGTACCGGACAGCGTCGGCGACGGAGAGCGACTGCATGCGTCGGAGCGAGGAGTCCGTGAGGGCCTGCGGGGCAATGACGTCGCGACGCAGGGCGGCAGAGACCGATACCTCGTCTAGCGTGAAGCGGCGGGTGAGGGTATCGACCGGCGTGGCCGCCAGGGATGGAGGAAGGAATAGGAAAAGTAGGCTCCAGACGGAGCCTACTTTTCTTCTTTTTGCTATGTTGCTACAAACTTGCAAATTCGCAAATAGGCAAATTAGCAAATTTACAGCTCTGCGCCGAGGGCGTTGTAGAACTTATTACCCTTGCGGATAACAATCTGGCCGTTAACGACCATCTTCATCGCCTTCTGGGCATCGCGGTTCTCCGAAACAGCGGTCTCGGTAGCCTTGAAGGTAGCGGTAACGGTAACGTTCTCACCCGGCATGGCAAACTTATTGTTACCCCTAACGGTAACGGAACTGCCGCTTTCTTTAACAACCGTAAGTTTGTCGAGTTCGTAGCCCTCGGCAGGCGTGATGGTCAGCTGAACGCTGTCACCCTTAGCCGCCTCAACAGGATCGGCCACGACGGTACCGTTCTCGCAAGGAGTGATGGTGACCGTGTAGAGGATAGCCTTGAAGGTAGCAGTGACGGTAACGTTCGAAGCAGGCATAACAAAGGTGCTGTCGGACATATTGAAGCTGATAGCCTGACCGGCTTCGTCGATAACTGTCAATTGGTCGAGCTCGTAGTACGACTTCGGCGTGATAGTAATCTTGATGGACGTACCCTCGACAGCCTTCTTGGCGGAAGAGTAGATCTTACCCTGGTTACCATCACCGTAGTCCAGCGTGATGGTGTACTCGGTAGGCAGCGCCTTGAAGGTAGCGGAAGCCGTTACGTTGCTGGCGGGCATGGTGAACTTGTAGTCATCAGAGAGCGCCACGGCATTACCCTCGGCATCCACTACAGAAACAGACTCGATTTCGTAACCCGAGCTGGCCTTCACGGTCAGGGTGATTTCGGTACCCTCGACAGCCGAAGAAGCGGAAGCCTTCAGCGAGCCGTTCTCAGGCTTAGTGCAAGTGATGGTGTACTTGGTAGCAAACGGAGTATTGGAAAGAACCATCTGGCTGAAGCCACCGTCACCACTGGTCTGGTTAGACTCAATAGCGACGAAGTTCACCTTGGTAGCATCGAGGTTGAGCTTGAAATCACCAGAGGTAGTCACGCTAGCAAGTTCGCCATTGACGTAAACCTTAATAGCACGAGCCGTAGCCGCAGTAATCAGTTCAACCGATGCGCAAGCGGGCAAAGCCATATAGATACGGGTCTTACCCTCAGTAATACGCATATTGGAGGACTCGTTGAGGTTCTTGGCGAACTTCCAGCCCTTGCTGCTATCAAATCCGTAGTGGTCGTAGATATAAGCAGTCTCGCTACCATCGAAGGTAACGGTGTCAGCCGAGAAGGCAGGAGCGGTCAGAGCAACAAAGAGAACGTTATAGACATGATTTACAGTGTCGTTAGTAACGGTAATCTTATTGTCCGCAAAAGCAGCCGTAGCGCCTGCGCTAACGGAGTCGCTCACAAAGGAGGGAATCTCACCTACGTAAGGAACGGCAACGGTGTCGTTGTAGATAGCGCCCTTCACGCCATTGCTGAACACAGCCTCGTAGAGAACGGCGGCAGCAGTCGGAGTGGGAGTAGGAGTAGGCTTCACCGTATCACCAGGGAGAACAACAGCCTGAATGGTGTCGTTAATCATGATTTGCTTGAGTACAACCGTGCCACTACCGGAAGTGGTGAAGCGGACGTAGCCCTGTGCGGTAGCGGTGTACTCAAACACCTTAGCCGCATCGGTAGCGATAGAAGCCTCGGTCAGACCACTTACATTCACAGCACAACCGATATTACCGAACTTCACGCGGAGGATATCTCCGGCATTCAGACCTGCCTCTGCGTAAGCGTTGGCAGCCTTGAACTTCATACCCAGGTAGGGTTCATTACGATCAGACTTGGAAGAGAGCGAGTCCAAACCATTCAGATTCGCCACGGCGATATGATACTCGGCGAGAGCGGCATTGATATCCCACTTGGTGGAATTGTCCAGCACGCCCTGTTCGATGTTCAGGGAGGTGGAAGCAGTGAAGGCCTCAGCGGTCCACTTGCCATAGAAAGCCTTGTCGGCCGTGATGGCAGCGCTGAAGTCGGCAACCGTCTGGAAGTCCGCCTCGTTGTACCAGCCGTCGAAGGTAGCGTGCGCCTTGGACTCATAGTTGGCATAATTCTTCGGGGTCTCGTTCTCCTTCACGCTCTCGGTGCCGAGAACGGTGGTACCATCGTAGTAAGTTACAGTGTACTTGGAAGGAGCAGCCTGGCCATTGACCCAAACCTTGAAACCTAAGAAGTTAATCGTCTGGTTTCCACCAAAATTACTAATAGTTTTACCTGACTCTGTCAGTTTCTTCAACTGACGAGCCAAATAGACAGTCGTCAGGTTCTTGCCACTGAGGTCGATAGTCTGCCAAATGGCAGCATCATACGACTTGGAGGCGGTATAGCTCTCGGTTACACCATGGTTGGCACCAACTTCTACAGAAGGCGTAACACCGGATTCCCATCCGCACCAAGCGAGATAAGACGCATTGGAGCCATTAGGAGCCCAAAAGATGGCGATGGAGTCAATCGGATTTGTGGCAGAAATTCCGATGGAATTATTCCACGATGCGGAAGCGTCCACACCGCTTGCACTCGAAACATAATTGTAGCCGCCCATGTTACCCTTCCAATCAGTAGCACCAGGAGCGGATAGTGTCACACCCTCTGTCGTAGTGAAGACACTTTCAAAAGTAACCACATCCTTCGTCCAATTATAGGACTCCAGAGTCGGCTCTGCAGCCAGCATGCTCATGCTCGTCAGAGCAGCGGCAACGAAAAAGATGAATTTCTTCATGATTTTTGTGTTTTGGTTAATAAAAAAGGTTAGTTATTTTGCGTATTAAATACATTTCTATTGGTTTTCCCAGCCATTTCCCAAATCCCAGTGATAAGAGACCTTTACCTCATAATGTACGCCGGTCAGGTTAAATTCCTCCACAATCATCGGAATTGCTTGCGGATTGGCGTTAATCCAATCCCCCACCATAATCAGATAGGTATCCTGTTCCGGATCATAGAAGACCCGTCCCCGACAATGATCCTTATAGTCCCCCGTAAACGGTCCCACTCCACCCAACTTATACTTCTGCTCATGGTAGCGCTTCTTCCACACATCCTTGTGCAGTTCGGTACAAGTTATCAGTCCACCTCCTGCATTCGGTTTAGCAAACGAATCCTTATTCACCGCCACCACACCGAATAGGCGCTCGCCCTGCTCTTGATACCAAAATATACCCACCTTAGGAGCATCCTGGTTACCCAGATTGGCCGCCATCGCCTCCATTGTTCGACGAGCTTCTTCCTCTGTAGCTTGCTCGACAACCGAAGCAGTAGGCTGTGCAGCAGCCCCCTGCTTAGCCATCAATTCCGCCACAGCATTCTTGGCGGCCTGTTGGGCGGCAGCGAGCGAGGCATCCTCGATAATCTTGCTCAATTCGGTGTCAGTAATTGTGAAAGACATGGGTGTGTTTGCAAATTTGGTACAAAGATACAAAAAAAAAACGAGAAAAGCAAATTTTTTTCTCGTTTTTTTTTACTTTTATATCGCATTCACGAAATCGACGAGGGCATCGCGGTCGGCCTTGGGGAGGTGGTAGAACTGATACGCACTCTCGAAGGCGTCGCTCTGCTCGCAATAGCCATGCCACATGATGGCCTGGATGACGTTGCGAGCGCGGGTGTCGTGCATACGTGCCTGATTGGCATCGCCGGTCGCCTTCTGGTGGAGGCCCTTACCCCATAGCGGAGTCGTACGGCACCAGCCGGTGCGGATATCGTTCTCCATGCAGAGCTTATGCTGCACAAAGTCGGTATAGGGCCAAATCTTCTGGTACGGATAGCGCGGCATATCACTGTTGCGCTTGAAGAACTTAGCCGGATCATGCAACTGGTCTGAGCCGGTAGTCCAGCAGGGGCGGTGGCACTGAGCGCAGCCGATCTGGGTGAAGAGCTCCTTACCGCGCAGTACCGATGCACTCGTCACATCGCGAGCGGCCGGAACAGCCAATCCACGGTGCCAAACCATAAGGTCTGCATACTCGTTGTCCGTCATCTCTGCCGGGAGGTCCTTGGCCTTGAGGTAGTTGTAGATATTCGATTCAACGGTACTGTCGGCGTTATTGTACTTCGCGTACTCCGGATTGGCGGCAATCAGCTTCTGGATATACGCGGGCCAGCCGGCCTGTACATCGGGATCCTGGCTGCTGAGCTTGGCATAGAATGTACCCGCCAGGTCGAGGTAGTGATAGCGACGGTCGGAGCGGGTAACGTTGGTGATATTCCAGATGGCGTTGGCTCCGGCGGCGTCGAGGATAGGGCCGCGGGACATAGCATAAGTATAGCGACGCACATACTTCGTGCCATCGCCTTGGATGGTATTGGTGTACCAGGTTTTCCACTGTCCGCCTTCGAACCACTCAGTCTTCCAATGCTTGAGGTAGCCGGCGCTATGAGCCTGCTCCTCCTTCGCCCACTGGGCGGTAATACTATCATCGGGGATGGCATCGGTCAGACCGGTACCGTAGATACCGATGGTATTCTCCAGCTTAACAGCATAGTGATTGATGCTCGCCGCATTCTTATCCCCGTTAGCCGCCATTTCTTGCAACTTCTCGTAGCCATAGATGGCATCAATAGGCATTTCCACTTCCGGATAGAACAACTCGAATGGTTCTCCGTCCGGAAAGGAGAACTGGTTGGCGCTGGCAGCACAGCACGTGGCTTTAGTCCAGGTCACTTTTATCTTGTTCGGGTCAATCGGTGCCTTGAAGGGCTCGACCGCAAAGAGTTGCGGCATACCCGCCACCCACTTCACGTAACTCTCGTCCTGCGTATCGTAGATGACCAGCAGGGTGCCGTTGCCGGGGTTCTTGGCGTCATAACTGCCCTCCGGAACCGACTTACCGTGGCTATAACCCGGGTGGCAGTGGAGGCAGCTGGAGCGGACATAGACCGGTCCCAGTCCACCACGAATACCGGTAGGGTTCTCCATAAAGGGCTTCTCGAACAGATCCTCTCCGTTCTTGAACGACTCGAACCAGCCGTTGTCGACTTGCGGAGTCTCTTGCTCGAAGCAAGTGGTAGTCTCGTCATAACTCGTACCCAACGTACCACCTGTGTAATACCAATCAGGCTTGTTCGGATCGACAGCCGTCTGATTGCCGTCTCCCGAGTCAACCTTACATCCCGCGATGCACAGCGGCAGTAGCAACAAATAAAAATACTTCTTCATGATTCTGTTCATTAATATATCCCCCATTCTTATTCAATCGCATTAATCAGCGCATTCACCTCTTGCAACTTATCGTACAGAGCAGTCGCCTTATCGATAGCAGCACCTGTCTCGTTACCCGTAGCGTGCTCGGCAAAGGGTTCCGGAACCTGGCCAATAGCGGTAATCAGGTCATCAATCGCCTGGCGTACCTCGGCGTCCAGAGACGCATTACGCGACTGCACATACTCCGAGATGCTGTACGCGCCATTCACACCCTCGTAGCTATTCTTGATACTCCGGATATTGTCCTGGAAGTCCTTGATACTATTCAGGGCATACGGACTCTCGATATAGTTTCGATCCTCTGTAGTTGCTCCGTTATGCGGACGGCCCATCTTCTTGGTGCCCACCTCATCGGCAATATTCATGCAACCCGAGATAATCTCAGATGCACCGGACTGATAGGTTTTGAACTTCGAGCTGTTCAGTGTCGTTAGCGCATAGCGATAGGGGTCGGTAAACTCGTCCTTCTCCAGCTCCAACTCTTCCAGCAGATCCTGCTGCGCCTGCGGAATTTGGTCGATACCGACCCAGCAAGCCAACAGCATAGCGGTCTGGCTGGCTACATCCTGGGCCACCAGGCACATATAACTCATCTTCTTCGCGTCATAAAAGCTCACGTTGCGCAGTTGGCCATCAATCGGGCTGCTGTTAAAAAGCATATACTCCAGTGCGTGGAATCCCGTGGTACCGGGGGTCAAATCCTCAATACCTACTTCTTCTCCACCTGCTATTCGATTGAGCAGGCTCACCAGTTTATCCTGGTCCAGCGGCCAACTGTCGATATGCGGGTCGATATCATAGTACTTGACAGGGCCGAAGAGGAAAGACTCGCTCAGCTCCCAATATTGGCGAGCATCCTTCCAATTCTGCTTCAGAATCTGCTGCTGTGCCTCCATTTCGGTTGTGTGTCCGGCGATGTAGGCCGCCTCCATCGAATCGCAGGTTGCCAGCATTTCCATTGTGGCGTTAGCCAGGTTGGTGTAGATAGGGATAATGTTTCCGTCCACATCATACACAACAGCTTTCTTGAGGAGGACTTCTTTGCTCTGGTTTTCCACATAGTTGTTGCTCTTGTTTTCGCAAGAGATGAATAGCATTGCCGCAAGCGGCAGAAGTAAGAATAATTTTTTCATTTGGGTTAGTATTTTTGTTTGTTACAAATCGGCAAATCGGCATCTACTTCCGCTTCTTCGAGCGGAAGAAGATTCCCGCGTAATTGACGGAGAGGGCGATATAGGGTTCGTTACTGTACTTGGAGGTAGCATCGGGATTCTGGTTGAGGAATCCGCAACCGGCCTCGGCCTTAATAATCACCTCCGGGAGAGGATAGTAGTTAATACCGGCGCTTACCTTCTGGCGGCCGCACCAGTATGCCTTGGTATACGATTTCCCGACTTTCGCTTGCGAATCATAGATATCGTAGCGGGCAAAGAGGTAGAACTTCTGCTTCTTTTCCACCAGTTTGTGGTTGAAGTGGAAGAAGTCATAACCTATCTCGGCGCCAACCGCGTAGGCATCGCTACCAACAATCTGGCGCTTGCTGACGGAGGTCGATGATTGCGAGAGGTTGAACTTACTGATCTTATTCGCATCGCCCAGGTGGCCATAGACTGCCGAGCCGCGGAAGATGACATGGTGGTCGTCGTAGCACCAGTCCAAGCCCACCAGGCTCACCAGACCCTTGACGCCATAATAGTTGCTCTTCTCGTCCTCCGTCACGCTCTTCAGGTCCTGCAGCAGGTAGTTGCGAAAACTCGTTCCGCAGTAGCCCGAGACGGAGATGCGGAGGTTATCTTTGCCCAGTTTATCCAGCGGATAGAAATCCAGTCGGGCGAGGCCGGCGTAGGTATTGGCCAGCTTGAACTCGTAGGCCGAGGCGCTGCCGTAGTGAATCCAGCTCTTGTTACCGAACTGGTCACTCTCCAGTCCCGGCAGGAACTGCGCCGTATAGCCCAGCCAGCGATAGCGGCCGTGGAACTCCAGTCCGATATCGTGCCAGGTACAGGGGAGGATGGTGTTCTCGCCCTCCGGACGGAACACGCCAAAGAAGCGGTTCGGTTCGTGGTAGGCGTTGGTGCCGCCCATGGGTACAATAATCATACCCGCACGTATGGCCGCGTAGCGCGCGAACTCCTTTTGTATCCAGAGTTGCTCCAGGGCCACCTCACCGCCGCGCTCCACTTCCGTCTCATATTCGCCGCCCTCTTCTTCCTCAATCTCGACGGCCGATTCGGTACCACCATGCTCGAACTCCACCTCCGTGCCGAAGCTCCAGCCGCGACCGAAGTTATAGCCCATCCAGATACAAACGTGGGGCAGGTCAAACTGACCAAAACCCTCGTTGCGGTAATTATCCGGGGTGTTATAGCGCAAATAGTTGTTGCTGTAGAAGCAGCGCTTCATGGTCGCCTCGCCGTAGCCACCGATATAGAAGGTGCCCTTCTCGGGATCACTGTCGGCCGCTACCGCATGATGGTTAGTATCCCCATTTTTAGGTAGGGAAGAAGTTTGAGAAGTGGAAGCAGTTTGAGAGGCCTTCTCCAGCCGCTCAACGCGGTGAAGAAGGTCCAGAAACTCCGCCTGGCTGAGGCGGATAGAATCGTCCGCCGACATCGGCAGACAGCCATAAACCAATAAAAAACAAATTAGTACGTGCGTTAGTGTGCGATTATGTTGCATCTTTTTTGGATCTTAAGTCGTTAACCGTTAACCGTTAACCGTTAACCTTTTCAAATACAATGCAAAGTTACAAAAAAAAAGGGGATTTTGCAATCCCCACTTCCTGCATTTCTCATCCCTAAATATAGGTAACGCCCTGGCACAAGCAAATCCGCAAATAGGCAAATAAGCAAATAAACAAAAACAATAAAAACCTCCTGTCTGGGATGTAGCCTCCTTCGGAGTCAGCGTGTTTGGCTTGCATAGGGCCTCTCATGAGCAAGCTCCAGCCGGCCCTACACAATCCAACCACCTCCCTTCGGGTTTCCTTCCAGCCAGGACGATAAACAGTTAAAACAATTTTATACTTGTAGACTCGTAGACTTATTTTGAACTGAGCGTAGCGAAGCATTTTGATCTATTCTCCCCCCCTAAAACGCCCCCAAAAAAACAGGTCCCCTTCCGGAGACCTGCTTTTTGGATTGCTAATCTGCCAATTCGCAAATAGGCAAATTTACTTCCGACGCGATAGCAATTCTTCTTGCAGCATATCGTAAAGGTAGACAGGGCTTTGGGAGTATAGTTTAGTTTGCTCGTCATCCAATCGAGCAAAAGTGTCGGATGTATAGAACCGCTGCATAGCAGGTTCAATATCCAAACCCTGCTCCTCCATAATGAGGCGTACCACTCCGGATATAACGCACTCCTTCATAAACTGCACACTAGCGCTATGTTGCTCTTGTTCACTCATGTTTTTTCAGATAGGCTAACGCCTTCTCCGTGCCAAAGAAATATTGAAACGTCGGGCGAATAAACTCAATCTCCTTAGCAAACTGTGTCTCGTCAATAAAGCCCTGCGCCATCCGCCACATTTGTAATCCGATACGATCATCGGCTATCGGACCATATACAATATCATAGTCATGAACCGGTACCTCGCTACGATTGCTACGATTCGCGTTGACGAAACGAGCCCATTCCAGCGAATAACCGTCAAAAGTCTTAACCTTCAAGCTGTCACACGACATGGCACTTTCGTCAAAGTCAAATACATTGAGCGTCGGGACGCCACTCATATCCCGTTGCACAGCAGTCTTCGCCATCTCGACGGCATCCATCTGCACAGCGGTCAAGTAGAAACCTTGCCCGAAATCCTTACCACGACGACCACGGTGGAGGTCAATCGCATCAATACTCATATTGGAGCCGTGATAGAGAATCACACCAGCAGCGCTCCTCCATGGCGCATACAAATTCGTCCCATGTCTTCCACTGCATTCTCTATACTCTGCGTATGTTCATAGGCATAGTTATCATACAAATAGCGCATCCCGCCTAACTGCATCAGATAACGGTATGCCTCCGCATTACTGATGGCAAACTGTTTCGCAAACGCACCAACGCAACAAACGAAATAGTCGATACGGTTCTTTTTTTCTCGCTCACTCATAGGTAACTCTCCTACTTTTTCAATGCAAAGTTACAAAAAATAAATGGAATTTGCAAATGTTTTGTGATTTTTTTGCACAAAAAAAACAGGCCCCCTCTCGGAGACCTGCTTTTGGGATTGCTAATCCGCCAATCTACCAATTCGCAAATCTGCAAATAGGCAAATTCGCAAATAGGCAACTTTACAGCTCTACACCTTGTGCGTTGAACAGCTTATCGCCCTTGCGGATAACGATCTGGCCGTTGATGAGCATCTTCACCGCCTTGGCGGCGTCAGCGTTCTCAATGACGTTGGTAGCGCTGTTGTCCGTAACGGTCAGCGTCCAGCTCTCGCCGTCCTTCACCACGGTGAAGGTGTAGTTACCGCTGGTCGGAGTGTTCTCGATCCAGAGGTTGCTGTTGCTGCCCTTAACGAGGGTGTAAGCCGTACCCGGTACGACAGCCGTGCTGGCGTCGCTACCGAAGTTGTAGCTGCCCCAGTTGGCGTCAGCCACCTTGAACATATCGCTGGCCGTAATGTCGAGCGTCAGCGTCCAGGTGTTGCTGTTCTCGTCCTTGGCGAACTTATTCGCCTCGGTGGCAGTCCAACTACCGTTGATACCACGCAGGTACAGGTCCGGAATAGCAGCCTCACCCTCGACGAAGGTACCGGCTGCGGTCAGCGTCCAGTTGCCGGCTGCGTCCTTCTCGATTGTGATAACCACGTTGGTAGCACTGCTGTAGTTGCTGGCCACGTTGATGTTGGCGCTATTGCCGTCATTGACGAGGTTGATGGTGCCTTCCTTCAGACCTTCGCTGCTACCCAGGTTGTAGGAACCGGTCCAACTGCCGTCGTTGATCTTGAAGTTCTGACCAACGAGTTCGGTTGCGCCGAAGTCAAAGGTGTACTTCTCACCATCCGTTACGGCGGTCATCTTGTAGTTAGCATCCTTTACGGCCCAGTTGTTGATGGTACCAATGACATAGAGGTCGGTAGTAGCAACGGGTTCAGGCTCCTGACCTACGTGCTTGATCTCGGTCAGGTACGGATAGTAGCTCTTGTCCTTCTTGGCAATCAGCTCATACTGGCCACTGTAATTCAGGAACAGACCTTCTGCCGTAACGGTGTCACCCAGTACCAGGTAGTTGCCCTGAGCATCCCAGAGGGTGTCGACCGTGGTGGTAGAGCTACCGGCAACGGGCGAGCTAACCGTGAAGGAGTCTACATTCAGCGAGTAGCAGTTGTAGAACTCTACGGTCTTGGCCTTGTCCGTCACTCCGGCGGTGTCTGCCACCCAAATCATCGCGCTCTTATACTTCGTGAAGGTCGTGCTCTTGCTGACCTGCATCTTCGTAACCACGCCGCGAACCAGGATCTTCGTGCTATCCTCCGGTGCACTAGCCAGCAGTTCGCCTACGGTGTAGCTCGGGATAACGACCGGAGCCGTGTACATGAAGGCCAGGGCATTCTCGTGGGGATTGTAGATGAACTTACCCTCGGTGCCGGCAGCGGGCTCGGTAGCGAGACCGGCCTCGGTCGAGAAGGTCATGTCGGCCGCAGCGAACCACTTTTGCCCGGCATCATCGGCTACGGTGTTGATGTTCGCACCGGTGCCCTGCCAAGCAGCGTTGTAGTAGTATACAGTGTCGTTTTCAATGGCGTCAACTTGCTCCGTCATCTGCTTCCACTCCCAGTTGCTGCCATCGAACGGGTGCTTGATGTAGTAGTTCACAACCACGGGTTCGGGTTCGGGCTGAGGAGCAACCACCGTATCCAGTTTGAAGCCATAGAAGTTGATCGAACTGGTCGGATAGGTGATGGCATAGGTGCCGGCCGTGATGTCAGCCGAGATAGGCAGATAAACCTTATTGCCATCGATGCGCTCAGCCAGGGTATCCGCCTCCAGGCAGATGTGGTTGATGATCTCCGTTCCTTCGGCGTTGGTAACAACCACGTTGCGGTCGGTAGCGCCGTTGCTGCCCGTACGAGCATAGATGGTCAGCTTGCCGTCCTTCGGAGCCACCAGGCTCAGGCTGCTGCTGGCGCTGCTCTTTCCACCGGCCTTCATGCGATTAGCGAAGCGGATGGTATCTGCGGCACTGG
>X369_Koala__coassemble_80_pt1 | contig 23618 bp, 24 predicted proteins | sample X369_Koala__metabat2_high_PE_004 | metagenome-assembled genome bin X369_Koala | reverse complement strand
CCTCTTCATGTCCCTCTTCCGATTCACTTCGGTAGTGCGTTTTTTGCGTTTTACAAAGTAAAACACAACGAAAACGCAGAAAAAACTCACTTTCCTATGGAAAAATTTGGATATTTCAATTTTTTTTCGTAAATTTGCGCGATTAAAAATTTTTTATTATGGATTTCAAATTAAAGCATGTCACAATTGACAAATTGTTTGGGTACAAGAAGTTCGATTGCGATTTTGGAGATGTGAATATTCTGGGCGGAACGAATGGTTCGGGTAAAACAACCATTCTGAAATGCTGCTATTATCTGATAAAGGAAGGGAAACTTCCGGTGTCGAATTTAGAAGATGTGGTCGGAAGTCTTCAGATTACATTTGCCAATGGATGGACTCTTTATTGGGAAAAAGTAGGTGGAGTTCAGAATGTTGAACTTAAGGATGTTGAGGGTAATATTCAGGTATTGGAAGTGTTGCAAAATGCGACTAAAACCTATCTCGCCGCTTCTTTTGAACAATATATTTCGGAGGCAATTCGTATTTATGCCGTCTATGGGGCAACCAGTAAGTCTACAGATATCACCTATCTGGATACACTCATTGAGGACCAATTGAATATTCGGAACAAAAAGTTTGCCGGTTCGATGAGTGCTGTCCTAAGTCTGCTGCAAAACAAACAAGAAGGAAATGTAATCAAACCTGCTGATTTCCAACAATACATGTCTTTGTATATGGTTTTAAATAAATTCTTCAAGGACTACGGCATTGGAATTTCTGCTGATTTGACTTTCTCCCGAGGCAAGGAGAATATTCCTTATCAACGGCTCTCTATGGGTGAGAAACAGTTGTTGTATATTATGTTGCTGGCTTCCAATGCCTCAGACGAGTCTGCAATTTTGTTCTTGGATGAGCCAGATTTGGGTATGCATATCGGTTGGAAAGAACAATTGGTGAAGGCTCTTGTTCAATTGGCTCCTAAAGCTCAATTTGTAATATCAACCCATGCTCCCAGTTTGATAAAAGGTTGGAGAGAATGCGTGAAGGAGATGTCACATCTTGTACAGGAGGCATGATGATGAAAGAACTGACTCTTGATTCCTCTCTGAATAATGAATATTCGGAGCTGATGGGCATTTTGACCGGCGAATCTAACCGAGTGGATGTGCTCGTGGAAGACGAATTGGACGTGCCGTTCTGGTATGATGTGTTGCATACCGAATATCCGGACAAGGAGTTCTATGTGACACCGTATCAATACAAAACGGATAGCAGTTTGGATCTCTCCAAAGGTAAGAAACATATTCTGGATGAGGCAGACAATGGGAAGATGGGTAACCATTACATTGGCTGTGTGGACTCGGACTATGATTATCTCTTGAAATCCAAATCACGACAATGGAAGAGCATGCAATCTCCGTGGATTATTCAGACATACAACTACGCGATAGAGAACTTAATGTGCCATCCGGCAACTTTGTGTGAGGTGTGTAGCAAGGCGGTAACTGAGATTCCGCATGACGATTTTATAAAATTCATGGCTGATTTGAGTATGATTCTATACCCCATGCTGAAGTGGTCTATGTATATGGAAGATATCCGATGCGGAGATTTTACGGTCACATCATGGGGAAGTCTATTTGACTGCTCTTTAACCGGTACTCTCCAATATGTTTTAGATGAAACGAAGAAAAAGGTAGAGGCCACCATCCTGGCACTCAAGACTAAACATCCAGATGCAGATACCGAGTTGGCGCGTTGTGAATTTGAATACCTGACAAAAAATGGAGTAAAAGCAACGGATTGTTATCAGTATGTTCGCGGACATGATTTGTTCCATTTCGTATTGAAGACTGTTTTGGAGCCGATTGCAAAAAATCTAAAGAATGATCATGTGCAGCAACTTAGGACAAGTAATACAAATCCTTCGAATGCGGTTAATCATTATTTGAAACTGACGACATCGGTAGAAAGTGTTTTAACCCGTAATTACGAGTATAAAAAGTATTCTCCTTGTTACGCGCAGATTCAGAAAGACTTGCATGCTATTTTTTAACTCTGAAACTTGAAACATGAAACCAGAAACAACAATTTTTGCGCGATAATATGCGTATAGTACATCGAAAACAGATTTATGCAAGACCAGTTATTTAACATAAATGAGATAAATATTTATTACGAGTATTTATTTCTGGCTTTGATAACAATATTTACCATAAGACAGATTAATCAGTATAAGTTGGCGAATTTTGATCTCGCGCAAACAAATATGAAACGAGTTGAAGTAACAGGTTTTGTTCTCTGTGTCTTTTTCTCTTTTCTTATTGGTCTACGCCCTTTGGGGGCTAGAGCGTGGCTATGGGGTGATACGGTAAACTATGTTGATTGGTATAATGTCAACGCAGGAATCCCATTTCAATTTGATAGGGAATCGACAAATAAAATTTGGGATAACCTGTTAATGTTTTGGGCTAGTAATAGTATAGATATCAGTTATTTTTTTTTAATTTGCGATGCTATCTATTTTGGCGCGACTTATATGGCTTGCAAGAAGTGGTTCCAGCATGATACGACCGTGGCTTATCTTGCTTTCCTCGGCGCCTTTTCAACCTATAGCTATTCGTGGAATGGAGTTAAAGCCGGTGTTGCGGCAGCCCTATTCTTGGTTGCGATAGCATATTATGAGCGGAAATGGTTTAGTATTATCTTCTTGCTGCTTTCGCTTGGCTTCCACCATAGTATGCAGCTGCCTATTGGTGCATACATTTTGACTCTATTTTTCAAGAATCCTAAGTATTATTTCTATGGTTGGGTATTCTGTGTGGTAATGGCTGTACTGCATATTGGGTTCTTCCAAAGTCTTTTTGCGGGATGGTCGGACGAGGGTGGCGCCGGTTATTTGCAAGGAGCTGTCGTCCGCGATGAGACGATGGATAGAGGTGGCTTCCGACCGGACTTCTTGCTCTATTCGGCGGTTCCGGTATGGTTCGGCTGGCGGCTGGTGATGAAGGAGGGTCGAGCGGTTTCAAGGGAATACCTGACACTACTCTACATGTATCTGACAACAAATGGTGTGTGGTGTCTATGTATGTACGCCAGTTTCACGAATCGAATTGCGTACCTCAGTTGGTTTATGTATCCGTTTGTGCTGCTGTACCCCTTCCTAAAGGAAGATTTGACGGGAAGTCCAATGTTAACTGGTAGACGACAATATGATTTTATGACCATTGTGGTTAAGTACCATCTTTATTTTACACTATTTATGGATTTGATATTTTATAAATTTATTCACCCCTCAAATCCGGCAGCATAACAATAGAAAACACGTTATAAGACATTTAGATAGAAAAAAAAGCAGATTGTAAAATTGATACGATGCCAGTTGGGCGGCAAGCAAAAACCGTGGGTGAAGAAGTTGAAACAATTCGTGAGGAGAATAATTCATTGATTAGTATGCCTAAATACGATTATCTCATAGTGGGCTCCGGGCTGTTTGGAGCCACCTTTGCCTATCGGGCGAAACAGGCGGGCAAGCGTTGTCTGGTGATAGACAAGCGTCCCCAATTGGGCGGAAATGTCTATTGCGAAGACATGGATGGTATTCATGTGCATAAATACGGAGCGCATATATTTCACACATCGAATAAAAAGGTGTGGGACTTCGTGAATTCGATTGTGGAGTTCAACCGCTACACCAACTCGCCTGTGGCGAACTACAAGGGTCAGCTCTACAACCTGCCCTTCAACATGAATACTTTCTATCAGATGTGGGGCGTGACAACTCCGGCTGAAGCACAAGCGAAGTTGGAGGAACAACGCCAGGCAGCCGTCGAGGAACTTAGAAACTTAGGAATCAAGGAACCCAGGAACCTGGAGGAGCAAGCGTTAACCCTTGTCGGTAAGGATATCTTTGAACGGCTGATTAAGGGCTATACCGAGAAGCAATGGGGTAGGGATTGCAAGGACCTTCCGGCCTTCATCATCAAGCGCCTCCCCGTCCGCATGATCTTCGATAACAACTATTTCAACGACCGTTACCAGGGCATCCCAGAAGGAGGCTATAACAAACTAATTTCCGGATTATTAGAGGGCGTGGAGTGCAAGACAGACGTGGACTTTTTCCACTCGGAGTATCGGGATTGGCAGAAGTATGCTGATAAGTTGGTGTATACGGGAGCCATCGACGAGTACTTCGACTATAAGTTAGGACGGCTCGACTGGCGTACTGTTACCTTTAAGACCCGTATCGAGGACACGCCCAACTACCAGGGGAATGCCGTCGTCAACTACACCAGCCACGATGTGCCCTATACCCGCGTCATTGAGCACAAGCACTTCGAGCAGTTCGGCCCCGATGTCTATGCCTGCCCCAAGACAGTCGTGAGCGAGGAGTACTCCACCGAGTACAAACCCGGCATGGAACCATACTATCCCGTGAATGATGAGAAAAACAACGCTCTGGCGGAGGCATATCGGGCGTTGACAGCAAAAGAAGAAAACGTCATCTTTGGAGGCCGACTCGCGCAATACAAGTATTTCGACATGGCACCCATCATCGAGCAAGTCCTAAACCTAAAAAATATATAGAATATGGAGTGGATAAAACGACTATACAACCGGTTCCGTAACCTGATTCTGTACGGAATCATCGGCAGCTTCACGAGCTTCCTGGACTTCTGCGTGTTTACGCTTTTGTGCAAGTATATCGGGCTGTACTACCTCGCGTCCAACTGCATCTCGGTACTCGTGGGCATCACGACCAGCTTCCTGCTCAATCGGGCGTATAACTTTCGGGTGAAGGATCACGCCAAGCGCCGGTTCACCATCTTCCTATCGGTCGGACTGAGTGGACTCGTGCTCAGCAATGTCATTCTTTATATCGGTATTGATATGCTGCATGGGAACGAAATGCTCGTCAAACTGGCCTCCATCGTGCTGGTGGTGGGCTTCCAGTTCCTGCTCAACAAATTTGTAACTTTCAGAACTAAAGAATAATGGAGAAAATTTATTTTGTAATGCCGGCTTACAATGAGTCGGAGAACATCCGTGAGACCGTTCAGCAATGGTACTCTAATGTGCTGAAACTCAATACCTTACAAGATGTACTGGGGGGGGGGGTAAAATTGAAGCCCACCTCGTCGTAGCCAATGATGGCAGTAAGGACGACACCTACGAGGTGATGAAGCAGCTCAAGGAGGAACAACACTTGGAGTACTTCGAACCCCTCACCAAGCCCAATGGCGGCCATGGCCAGACGGTTCTTTTCCTCTACCGCTATGCCATCGAGCACGGGGCGGATTATGTCTTTCAGACCGACTCGGACGGCCAGACCGACCCCGAGGAGTTCTGGCAGATGTTCGACCACCGGCACGACTACGACTTCCAGATTGGTTATCGCCAAGGTCGTCAGGATGGAGCCAGTCGCGTGTTCGTCACGAAGACCCTACGGTTGGTCGTGTGGCTGATGTTCCACGAGTGGGTGACCGATGCCAATACGCCCTTCCGCCTGATGCAAAGGGACAAGCTGCAGGCCATCATGGACGTCATCCCGCAGGACTACTTCCTCTGTAATGTCGCCATCTCCGCCATTGCTGTCAAGTGGCACTACCGGATTAAGTTCTACCGGATTACGTTCCGCCCCCGCCAGGGAGGTGTCAACTCCATCAACATGAAGCGCATCATCGGCATCGGTTGGAAAGCCCTCGGTGACTTCCGAAAGATTAATGCTAATTTAAAGAAATAAAGTATGCAAAGGCTTGATAGATTTAACTTATCATTTTCTCTGATATGTAGTATTGTTTTTTCACTACTTTTTTTACAGAATATTTGCCCATATACTGTAGGTGGTGGTGGTGATTCAATCATATTTCAGCAAATGGGACAGGCGATGCTGTTAGGTAAGATTCCATACCAAGATGTGTTCGATCATAAGGGATTTTTCTTATATTGCATTCAGGCTCTTGCATTGCTGATAAATAAGGGGCATTGGGGATTTTTTCTTCTTTCAGTTATTAATTTATCTGCCGTTATATATATATGGAATGCAATTAGCGGATTGTTGTTGACGGGCTGGAGACGGTATGTGCCAACAATACTTGCACTTTGTTTGTATGTTCCCTTGTGTAATAAAGGAAATGATACGGAGTTTTGGTCTTTGCCTTATATCAGTTATTCGCTATACTTGTTAGCTCGTTATTATCTTACACAAAAAGAGATATCGTATTGGGAATGCGGATTGATGGGAATAGGTGCGGGGCTAATCGCATTTATGCGACTCAATAATGTGGCTCCCATCTGCATGGCATGTCTGGCTCTGGCTGTTTTGTACTGCCAGAGGAAACAATATGTTAGTTTGTTTTATAGCATTGTATGTGTTGCATGCGGATTCCTGGCCGCAATAGGTCTTACTATCATGCTCTTTGTAATACTTTATGGTTTTGAAAAGCTAAATTTATTATTCTTTGGAACGTTCATATATAATTTGGAGTATATGAAAAATTTCAAGGAAACTGGTATATCTATTCTTCAACTACCATTTTATCTATCTATACTTGTTTGTCTAATAGATATAGTACTCTCAAAAAAGAGGATTGCAGTTGCCTTTTTGATAGTTTCTTTTATTTTTGCTTATTGTACGTTTGGAAAGTCTTTTTACAATCACTATTTTACAATCACGTTACCATTATTTGTTATTGGCTTTGTGCTATTGCTAGACTCAAACTTGGTTCGAAGGATTGCTGTAAACAAATGTATTGTGATTGGAACAATCATTCTGGTCGTAAGTGGGTGCTATTTTGTTTGGCCCGATGTATATCCACGTATTCAAAGAGGTATGATTTCAGAGAGAGGATTGCGACAGATAAAAGATAGCCTAGCCTTAATTCCTCCTTCCGAACAAGATTCAATCTGGAATTATAATACGGGTATGAATGGGGCAAATGTGCTACAGACCGCGAATCGAGTTCAAATGAATAAGATAGTTTTGAATCTTCAGTTGGGCGTTTCTAATGAGTTAGAGGAAATAGGAACAATCGAAGAAATAAGGCCAGCTTGGTTGATGGTGAATGACAAGACAATATGGAAACCTGATATGAAGAAGGATTCTATTTTTATAACAAATAATTATACCGAAGCGTTTAGAACTGATTTCGAAACAAGTTTCATAAAAAATGTAGTCTTTTATAAGAAAAAATGAAGGATATTTGTGCACAAAATATGCCATTGCTGACCATATTTACACCGGCCTATAATCGAGCGGACACGATTGGGCGGACATACGAGAGCCTCTGCCGGCAGACGTGCAAGGACTTCGAGTGGCTAATCATAGACGATGGGTCAAAAGACGGAACGAGGAAACTCGTTCAGTCTTGGCTTATAGATGAGAGCTTAGAGCTTATAGGGGAAAGTGGATTTGCTGGTTTTAGCAAAGATGCGCCCTGGTTGCGTATTCGCTATGAGTGGAAGGAGAACGGAGGTTTGCATACCGGTTACAACAAGGCCATCGAGTTGATGGATACGGAGCTGTGCATCTGCATCGACTCGGACGACTACATGGCGGACAACACGGTGGAGCGGATCTATGCTCGATGGGAGGAATGCAAGGATAATCCGGAGGTGGCGGGCATCATTGGACTGGATTACTACGACGGGAAGATGACGCCAATCGGCGGCAAGTTCAGTCGGGAAGAGGTGAATGTGCACGTGATGGATCTCGGACGCGTGTTGCATCACTATGGAGATATGAAGATCGTGTGCCGAGTGGAGTTGATGAAGAAATACTGGCCGATGCAGGTATTTGAGGGGGAGAAGAACTTCAATCCATTCTACTACTACCTGCAGATAGACAACGACCATACCTACTATGTGGTGAACGAGAACTTCTGCATCGTGGATTATCAGGAAGGAGGCATGACGGCCAATATCCTGAACCAGTTTTACAACAGCCCCCGGAGTTTCGCCTGCTACCGAGAGGCAATCCTTCGGCAGAAGCGGTTGCCGTTGGCCTACCGCCTGCGGAACGCGATGCACTTCGGCTCGTCCATCCTGTTCACGGGCGAATATGGGCGGCTCTTCCAGGCTCCTGCGGCATGGATGAAGGTCGTGATGTTCCCGCTGGCGATTCTGCTCAATCTGTATATACGTATAAAAAGAAAGAAATAGATGGAAAAAGTATCATTCAAGCAAACCGTTCAATGGATACGGGAGGACCTGGAGGCGTATGCTGAGCCCTTCTGGAAATCGGTTCTGTTCATTCCCGGATTCAAATACACATTTCACCACCGGTTGTGCTACTACTTCTGGTGCCACAAGTGGCTGTGGCCGATGTTCGTCATCTGGCGGCTGTATATGTACCGACTGACGTGGAAATTCGGCATCCAGACAGCCTGGAATAAGTCACTTCCCCGCTACTTCACCATCTCTCATTTCTCGGCCATCACCTTCTTGCCTGAGAGTTGCGGTCACCATGTATACTTGCGGCAGGGATGTACCGTCGGCAGAGGGGGAAGAGGCCCGGGACGGTTGCCTCGGTAACTACGTGGAGTTTGGCGCCAACGTGTGTGTGGTGGGAGATATTGATGTCGGCAATAACGTGAAGATTGGTGCCGGAGCCGTTGTGACCAAGAGCGTGCCGGACAACTCAGTCGTTGTGGGGGTGCCCGCACGAGTGATAAAGACACTGGAACCCTTACCCGAATCAGTTTATAGTATACAATGAAATTCTCATTTATCATACCGGTCTACAGGGTCGAAGATTATCTGCAGCAATGTGTGGAGAGTGTGCTCGGTCAGACCTGTCAGGACTTCGAGATGGTGCTCGTGGATGACGGGTCTCCCGATTCGTGCCCGACACTATGCGACGAATGGGCGAAGAAGGACAGCCGCATCCAGGTGGTTCACAAGCAGAACGGAGGACTGTCTTCGGCACGAAACGAAGGATTGAAGGTGGCGCAAGGAGAGTATGTCATCTTCCTGGATAGCGACGACTGGTGGTGCGACCGGACGGCCTTGGAGCGGATAGCCGGAAAAATAGAGGAGACCCGAGCGGATGTCGTGCTCTTCAGTAGCAAGAAGTATTACACCCGAGACGACCGGTATGTGGAGGCTGCCACAAGGCACGACGAACTGTCGAAACAAGGGATTATCCCCATTGAGGACGCTATGCGCAATTCGCTCTTTGTGGCCTGTGCGTGGGACAAGGCGATTCGACGGTCGGTACTGGTTGACAACCACTTGGACTTTGTGGTAGGGCAACTGAGTGAAGATATCGAGTGGTGCTGTAAACTGCTGATGCTGAACTTGAAGTATGCTTGCGTAGGAGGAATAGTACATGTCTATCGCCAGCAAAACGCGTCCTCCATCACTTCGCATATCACGAACAAGAACTTGTCGGACATATACGACGTAATCCGGAAGTATGCCACGGTGGATAATGTGGCTATCCGGAATTTCCTAGCCTTGGAAATGATACTCTGGATGGCCATAACCGATGAAGCCACCGGAGCGGAAGGAAAGCAGCTCATCCAGGATATGGGCAAGTATTTCTGTCTGCTGAAGTACCGGCTCTATCCCCGGGTGGCAATCGTGTCCAAAGTCCGCTTCCTCGGCTACGAAATCGTTAGGCGCATGCTGGTTTGGTATTTGAGTCGAAAATGATATGAAAATGAATAAAACTATATTTAACACATTGTCAAAACTCATATTGACATTAGTCGTATTATGTTGTTTCTATGTTGTGTCAATGATCTTGGTCCAATATATACCGAACAAGTGTATAAAAGACAATGTTATATCGTCTGCAAAGACGTTGCAAAAGGAAGAGATGTATAGGCAAATTTGCCCTCAGTATCCTTTGGGACAATATCGAAGATTAGATAATTATACTGATTGTCTAATGATTGATATAGCAATGTCTACCCAGGATAGCGATGCTGTGGAGTCGGCAATGCTCAATGTTTATTATGGCGATGATTCGATGCCTTACGAATTGGAAGATGTCGCTCGAGGGAATACAGAGAAACTAAAGGCCCATACGTATGGTCGGTATTGGCACGGGTATTTATTGGTGTTAAAACCACTCTTAGTACTTATGGATTATGAGTCCATAAGGTTACTCAATGGTTTGTTTTTTATTGTTATATGTGGCTTATGCTTGTATCTGATATCTAAACGAATAAATAAAACAATTGCCTTATTATTTGCGGTTTTATTGCTATACTTCAACTTTTATATTATCCCATTTTCACTACAAAACTCAAATGTTACATACATCGCTCTTATAAGTGTTTGTATCGTATTAGCATTCCCAAATATAGTGAAGGACACAAGTGCCTCCTGTATTACTTTTTGCGTCATAGGCTCATTAACTTCATTCTTTGATTTATTATCGTTCCCATATTTGACCCTCGGAATTCCATTATTTTTTGCATTCCTCCAGCAAGAGGGAAAATATAAAATGAAACAAATTATTATGATTTGTATTTGCTGGATATTCGCATACGCTATCTCATGGGGTTGCAAGTTCGTGGTGGGATCTTTGCTTACCGGGGTAGATATATTGGAAGATGCGAGAAAAACTATGCTTATAAGGACATCAGGAGAAATGGGTGGAATTAGGCATATAGCAGGTGCACTATTAATGAATCTAATACCAGCAATTGTATTATTATGCATGCTACCTGTCTATCTGAAAAATTTGAAACCTAAAGAGATATTGAAGAAATACTCTCCAATACTACTTCTGGCGTGCATTACACCCGTCTGGTTCATCGCATTAAGAAACCATAGTTTTGTTCATGGTACTTTGTTCACATTTAGAGGTTGGATATTACCCTTCTTGTGTGTGTTCTCCTATATGTATTATACCATAGACTTCACAAAGCTTCATAGCAAATATAAATTAATAACTAATTCAAAATAAATATGTTAAAAAATGTTATGGGGGGGGGTAAAATCGCAATCATCGCAGGCGCAGGGCCTGCCGGGTTGACGGCTGCCTCTGAATTGCTCAAGGGCACAGACATCACCCCCGAAGTCCACGAGGCTTCGAACGTCATTGGCGGTATCTCGCAGACCGTCCGTTATCATGGTAACCGCATGGACATTGGTGGCCACCGGTTCTTCAGCAAGAACCAGCGGGTCATGGATTGGTGGGCCAATCTGATGCCTATCCAGGGCCGTCCGAGCAAGGACGATATCCTGCTGGGGCTGGACGATAAACCGCTGGCAGACAACGCGGTAGACCCCGAGAAGGAGGATCGGGTCATCCTGATTCGCCATCGTGTGAGTCGCATTTTCTTCCTGCGCAAGTTCTTCGATTACCCCATCTCCATGAAGATGCAGACCTTCCTCAACATGGGTCTCATCCGCATGATGCGGGCGGGCTTCGGCTACCTCTGGTCGTGCGTCCACAAGCTGCCGGAGACCTCGCTCGAGAACTTCTACATCAACCGCTTCGGCCGGCCGCTCTACGAGATGTTCTTCGAGGGCTATACCGAGAAGGTCTGGGGCATCCACCCGTCCAAACTCGGAGCCGATTGGGGCAGCCAACGGGTCAAGGGGCTGTCCATCATGGCGGTCCTGAAGGATATGTTCAAGAAGGCCTTTGGCATCAAGGGCAAGGGTGGGGTGGAGACCTCGCTCATCGAGCAGTTCATCTATCCCAAGTACGGTCCGGGTCAGCTCTGGGAGATTGCGGCCGACGAGGTCGTGAAGGCCGGTGGCCAGCTCGTGATGGAGAGTGCCGTCACCCGCGTTCATGTAGAGGGCAATCGTGTCAAGTCCGTAACCGTCCGCAATAAGGATGGTCAAGAGGAGGAGCGCCCGTGTGACTACTTCCTCAGCACCATGCCGCTCAAGGACCTCGTGGCCGCCATCGACGGCATCGAAGTGCCGGCCGATGTTCGTCGTATCGCCTCCGAGTTGCCCTATCGCGACTTCATAACCGTCGGCCTCTGCGTCGACCGCATGAAGATCAAGAACGAGACCAAAATCAAGACCTATGCCAACCGCGTGCCCGACACGTGGATTTACATCCAGGAGCGGGACGTGAAGATTGGCCGCCTGCAGGTGTTCAACAACTGGTTGCCTTACCTTGTGGCCGACTACGAGCACACGATGTGGATAGGCTTGGAGTACTTCTGCACGGAGGGCGACGAGCTCTGGAACATGTCGAGCGAGGACTTCATCAAGATGGCTACCGACGAACTCGTCAAGATTGACATCATCGAGCCCGATGCCGTCCTGGATGCCTGCCATGTCCGCATCAAGAAGGCCTATCCCGCCTACTATGGCGCCTACTACGAGCTCGACAAGGTCAAGGACTTCCTAAACAGCATCGAGAACCTCTTCTGCATGGGTCGTAACGGCCAGCATCGCTACAACAACATGGACCACTCCATGCTGACCGCCATGGAGACCGTCGACTGCATCAAGTCCGGCAACCTTGCCGACAAAACCAACATCTGGAACGTCAACACCGAAACCGACTACCATGAAGCAAAAAATAGCTAACCATAGTACATTTATCCAGTTGTTAGAGTACGGCATTGTTGGTGGCATCGCCTTCGTGGCCGATTATGGCAGCCTCTGGTGCCTGACGGAATATGCCCATGTCCATCATCTTGTTTCTGCCGCCTTGGCCTTCATCATCGGTTTGGCGGTCAACTACCTGCTGAGCATCAGGTGGGTCTTCAAGGAACGCGCGTATGACAACAAGTGGATGGAATTCGCCATCTTCGCCATCATTGGTGTCATCGGTTTGGGCTTCAACGAACTCATCATCTATGTCGTAACCGACCTGATGACCCTCCACTACATGCTCGGCAAGATTGTCTCCACCATCATCGTATTCTTCTGGAACTTCTTCGCTCGTAAGATCGTTTTGTTTAGAAAGAAGAGTAACCAAGTAAAGTTGAAATGATGGGAAGAAAGAAACTTAATAAAACATCCACTTACAACGACCTATAAATGAAGATACTAATAATAGGTAAGGACAGCTACATCGGGAATCATATCGATGAGTGGCTGGTGAAGGCGGGACATCAGGTGGAGCAACTGGATGTGCTGACGGAGGACTGGAAGACGTATGACTACAGCCCGTATGATGCGATTGTGCATGTGGCGGGGATTGTGCATCGGCCGAATTGTCAGGATTGGGAACTGTACCATAATGTGAATACCTTGATGCCCTTAGAAATCGCTAAGAAGTTTAGAGCGTCTATAAGCTATAAGCTATCCAACTCTAAGCTATTTGTGTACTTTAGCACGATGGGGGTGTATGATGCGGAGAAAAAGTTGCATGGTTGCATGATTAACTCGGAAACTCCGATGTTGAAGGATGGCAATTCCATGTATGGAAAAAGCAAGTTGATGGCGGAAGAGGGGCTGAAAGAGCTTATAGCTTATAGTGGAGAGCTTATAGAGGAGGGGAAGCTTATAGATGAGAGTGGAGAGCTTAGAGATGATGGTTTTAAGGTGGCGATTGTGCGGCCGCCATCGGTGTATGGAAAGGGGTGCAAAGGGGGATACATCACGGGGTTCCGGAAGATTGCGAGTCTGCTGCCGGTGATTCCGCAGGCGTACGAGGAGGCGAGGCAGAGTTTCATCTACATCGACAACCTATGCGAGTGTGTCAGGTTGATTGTGGAGAATGGACAGGGTGGGGTGTTCTGCCCGCAGGATGATGAGATTCCGAATGCGAACCGGCTGCTGGAGGTGATTTGCGAAGGGATAGGGAAGAAGTACCGGGCGTCGAGGCTGCTGGGCTGGTGCATGCGGCTGGTGAGCTTCATTCCGCTGGTCCGTAAGGCCTATGGCGGCATCGCCTATGCCCGCGAACTCTCCGACATCCCCGGGTATGATTATGTCGTGGTGCCGTTCCGAGAGGGGATGAAAAGAACGGTAAGTAATGGTTAACGTTTAACGGTTAAGGTTTAACGGGATATGAGTATATTTCAAAAATTATTCGGGTGGTATTTCTCGAAGCGGGCGGTGCCGTACTGGTGCGTGCTGGCGCTGGATTGTTTGATTGTGCTGCTGGCGTGGATGGTGTGCAGTTATCTGGTGATGCGTGGGGACGGACTGACGAACAACTTCTGGCAGCTGCTGCGAGGGGCGATATGCGCCATGCCGCTATTCATCTTGAGTTTCCACACTTTCCATACCTACCAGGGGATTCTGCGCTTCTCGAGCTACGTGGACCTGTACCGCATCGCGAAGGCGGCCCTGCTGGGGTGCGCCATGACCTGGGTGCTGGGACGCGTGCTGGCGACCTGGGTGAGCGCGGAGGTGCTGCTGATTCCGGGCGGAAAGTGCATGCTGCTGATATGCGGCATCAGCACGCTCTGCATCTGGGTGGTGCGGCTGGCCGTGAAGGCATCGTTCGAGAGTCTTGCGACAGATGAGGCCAAGCCCGTGGCGATATACGGTACGCAGGCGGGCGGCATAGCCCTGGCCCACAGCATCCGGTCGGTAACGGACAAGGAGTACGTGATTCGGGCCTTCATCTCCGACCGACGGGAGCGGGCAGGCATCCTGCTGCTGGGGCAGAAAGTGTACTTCAACGAAGCCGGCATCGGGCAGAAACTGAAAGACCTGGGGGTGGAGCTGCTGCTGGTGAGTCCGCTGAAGACCGTGCTGTTCCGCAACAACCAGCCGATGGTGGACGAGATTACGCAAGCCGGCATCCGCATCCTGATGATGCCCGCGGCCGAGGAGTGGGACGGCAAGAGCGACCTGAAGTTGCAGCAACTGAAGGAAGTGGAGGTAGAGGACCTGCTGCCCAGAGAGCAAATCGAGGTGGACATGAAGGCCATCGGGCAGATGCTGACGGGCAAGCGCATCCTGATAACAGGAGCAGCAGGAAGTATAGGTTTCGAGATGGCCAAACAGGTTGTTGGTTTTCTCCCGGCAGAGTTGATACTGGTGGACCAGGCGGAAACACCCATGCACGATGTGCGGCTGTGGATGAAGAAGCTTATAGATGAGAGCTTAGAGCTAAGAGACATGCACATCGAAACGATTGTGGCGAGTATCACGAACGAGGAGTACATGGAGAAGATCTTCCGCGAGCATCGGTTCGACTACGTGTTCCACGCGGCCGCTTACAAGCACGTGCCGATGATGGAGGATAATCCCGCTATGGCTGTGCAGAACAATATTTATGGTACGCGAGTCATTGCAGATTTGGCCGTGAAGTATGGTGCGCGGAAGTTCGTGATGATTTCGACCGACAAGGCCGTCAACCCCTCGAATGTCATGGGCTGCTCGAAACGCATCTGCGAGATCTATTGCCAGAGCCTGAACCAAGCGATTGTGGACGGAAAAGTGAAGGGCGAGACTCAGTTTATCACCACGAGATTTGGGAATGTCTTAGGCTCGAATGGTAGTGTTATTCCGATATTCAGAGAACAGATTAGGCAAGGAGGTCCTGTCAAAGTAACGCATCCGGATATCATCCGGTATTTCATGCTGATATCCGAAGCATGTAAACTGGTGCTGGAGGCCGGAACGATGGGCGAGGGAGGCGAGATATTCGTCTTCGACATGGGCAGGCCCGTGAAGATTGTGGACCTGGCGAAACGGATGATTTCCATCTCCGGAGCCAAGGATGTGCAGATAGAATTTACCGGGTTGCGAGACGGAGAGAAACTATTTGAGGAGGTGCTGAACGATGCCGAACATACGAAGCCGACCACCAACCCCAAAATCAAGGTGGCCTCGGTTCGGGAATACCCCTACGACCTGGCGCTGAAAAACGAGATAGAACTCTATAAGCTCTCCAAATCGTTTGACGATATGGCCATCGTGAAAAAGATGAAGGAGATCGTGCCGGAGTATAAATCACAAGTTAGTAAATACCAAATATTGGATAAATGAAGAGAATTTGTTTTGTAGTAGCCATTCCGGGGACGGCAGAGTCGTTCCTCGTGAACCACTTCGAGCAACTGACCAAACGGTATGAGGTGAGTCTGGTGGCGAACTTCCCGAGCGAGGAGAGCAAGCGGATGTTCGAGCAGATGGGGGTACGATGCCTATGGGCACCCATCGAGCGCCCCATCAGTCTGGTGCATGACTTGAGGGCGCTCTTTGCCCTACGCAAACTGTTCAAACGGGAGAAGTTCGATAGTGTACACAGCGTTACCCCCAAGGCCGGACTGCTGACGGCTCTGGCCGGATGGATGGCGGGTGTGCCGATACGTATCCATATCTTTACAGGACAAGTGTGGGCGACACGGAAGGGATTTATGCGCGGGATGCTGAAGTTCATGGACCGCCTAATCGCTACCTTCGACAATCACATCCTCGTGGATGGGGCGAGTCAGCGGCAGTTCTTGATTCGGGAAGGCGTGCTGAAGGAGGAGAACAGTCGGGTGCTGGCCAACGGCAGCATCTGTGGCGTGAAGCTGGAACGATTCAATATCAGTCCGTCGGTTCGTCAGCAGGAGCGGGCGAAATTCGGGCTGCAGGATGACGACATCGTCTATATCTTCATGGGCCGGCTGAATCACGACAAAGGCATAGGCGAACTGTACGAGGCATTTAACCGACTGGCTTCGGAATGCCCCAAGGCGAAATTGATGCTGTACGGTTCGGACGAGGAAGGCTATGAGGCCAAGGCGAAGGACTATCCGAACCTCCGTCGGGACGAGAACTTCTTCTATCCGGGCCTGACGCACACGCCCTTCGATGCCCTGCAGGGTGGGGATGTGTTCGTGCTGCCCACCTGGCGCGAAGGCTTTGGCAGTAGCGTGATTGAGGCCCAGGCATTGGGTCTGCCAGTCATCACTTCGGATGCCTACGGAGTGGTGGATGCAAGTGTGCCGAATGAGACGGGCCTTCGTTGTCATGTGAATGACCCCGAGGGCTTGTACCAATGCATGAAGCGATACTGCGACCACCCCGAACTAATCCGGCAGTATGGCGATGCCGGTCGGAAGCGCGTCTTCGAGAAATTCGATTGCAAACTCGTGACCGAGGCATGGGTGGAGTACTATAATGAGATGTTTTGAGCTTAGAGATTAGAGCTTATAGATTAGAGCTTATAGCTTATAGATTATAGATAAAAGTTATGGATAAAGACAAAATACTGAGCACGCTCAAGGTGGTGGTGCTCTTCATCCCCACCATGATTGGGGCGTTCTTCGTGCTGCTGGCCGCCAAACTGATCGGCAAGGACGTCGACTGGAGCAAGTGACCTTTACGGGGAAACTAGGAACATAGGAACTTAGAAAACTAGATAAATAGAAATATGGCTATACCTGCAAATATCAATCAGTTGCTCAACGGAAACGTGGTGGAGTGGGAGCGGTTGGACTTCAAGGCGGGATGGAATCCGGAGGACGTGATGCACTCGATGTGCGCCTTTGCCAACGATATCAATAATTGGGGTGGAGGGTATATCATCACGGGTGTAGCAGAGGAAAACGGGCGTCCGGTACTGCCCCCGAAGGGACTGGATGTGAATGCATTGGACGGCATTCAGAAGAAGTTGGGGGAACTGGGGAACCTGGTTCAGCCGGCAGTAAGTTATGTGGCGGAACCGGTGGTGTATGAAGGGCAGCACATCCTGGTAATATGGGTTCCGGGTGGCGACAACCGACCCTATAAAGCACCGGAATCATTGGGCAAGGAGGGATTGAAGAAGGGTAGGCGCTATTATGTCCGCAGAGGTTCTGTGACGCGAATTGCCGACCAAGAGGACGAGCGTCGGCTGTTGGCTCTGACCAATAAGATTCCATTTGACGACCGGATATGTCATCAGGCGGAACTGAAGGACCTGAACAAACTGCTGATAGCCGAATTTCTTCAGGAAGTGGGCAGCAGCCATACGGAGGAGGATATCGCCAATATGACGATGGAGCAGTTGGGGTCGGACATGCATATCATCGGTGGAACACAGGAGTACCTGAAGCCGAAAAATATCGGTGTGCTATTCTTTACAAAAGATCCAGAACAATTCATACCCGGGGCGCGGATAGAAATCGTTCGATTCGGAAAGGAGGCGAGCGATGTGTTTGAGGAGAAAATACTGCATGGGCCCATCCACAAACAACTGCGTGAGGCCCTGTCGTACCTAAAGAACCAGGTGGTGACGGAGAAGGTCGAGAAAGTGCGCGGAACTGCTCCGGCCAAGCGGGCGTTCAACTACCCCTATGAGGCACTGGAAGAGATTGTGTGCAATGCGGTCTACCACAAATCGTGGGATGACCGAAATCCCATTGAGATCAATATCTATGAGGATCGGATTACGGTCTTTAACATCGAGGGACCTGTGCCTCCGCTAACCAATGCGGATATGCAGAAGGAGCATGTTATTTGCCGAAACTATAGGAACAGGCGGATAGGCGACCTGCTGAAAGAACTGGACTTGACCGAAGGACGCAACACCGGCTTTCCAAAGATTTACCGCGAAATTCGTCGGAACGGGTCGCCTCTGCCGGAGTTTGAGACCGACGAACGAAATTCGCACTTCATGGCTACCGTAAAGATACATGAAATGTTCCTGGATAAGGATGGAAATGTCGTAGACTGTGTCGTAGAGCAACTAACTGAAAGACAGAAAGATATACTAAATTTAATCAAGAAATCTGTCGTAGAGGGTGTCGTAGAGACGGCTGAGAGCTTGGCGAAACCTCTGCGCGTGTCGGCAAGAACCGTTCAGCGCGACCTGAGCAAGCTCCAAAAACAGAGCAGACTGAGACGGCTGGGGGCGGATTTCGGCGGTCAATGGGAGGTAATAGAATAACAAATACGAAGAACTCTTTAAAAATATGACAACAAAACAGAAAATATACATTCATTGTGTGAAGCGGCCGGTGGATTTCATCGGGGCGCTGGTGGCGGTGGTGCTGCTGTCACCGGTGCTGCTGGGGACGTGGGTGCTGCTGCACTTTGCGAACAAGGGGGCGGGGGCGTTCTTCCTGCAGGAGCGACCGGGGAAGGATGAGAAGATATTCCGCGTGATTAAATTCAAGACCATGACGGATGAGCGGGATGCCAACGGGCAGCTGCTGCCGGATGCGGAGCGGCTGACTCGGGTGGGGCGGTTTGTTCGGTCGACATCGATAGACGAGTTGCCGCAACTGATCAACATCCTGAAGGGCGACATGGCCTTCATCGGGCCGAGACCGCTGTTGGTGCAGTACCTGCCGCTCTACTCGGAGGAGCAGCACCACCGGCACGATGTGACCCCGGGCATGAGCGGCTGGGCGCAGGTGCACGGACGGAATCAGATTACGTGGACGCGGAAGTTTGAACTGGATGTGTATTACGTGCGAAACATCAGCCTGTGGATGGACGTGCAGGTGTTCTTCACCACCATCGCGAAGGTGTTCGGACGGGACGACATCAACTCGGATCATGACGCGACGATGGATGATTTTGATGGAACAAATTAACGCAAACTAAAACTCAAACGCAAACTATGGACTACAAGACAATAAAAGAACTGGACGAGCGGTACGGGACGCCCTTGTACGTGATGGATGGGGAGCGGTACCGACGGAATGTGACGGATTTCGTGGCGGCTTTCCGCAGACGGTATGAGCGCGTGATTGCGGGGTATTCGTTCAAGACGAATTATGTGCCAGCGCTATGCGAGGTGGCCCGCAAGGCGGGTTGCTATGCGGAGGTGGTGAGCGAGATGGAGTATGAACTGGCGCGACGGATTGGCTTCGAGCACGTGATTTTCAACGGGCCCATCAAGCGACCGGCCATCTTCGAGCGGGCGCTACGGGAGGGGGCCATCATCAACCTGGATTCGGAGTACGAAGTGGAGCAACTATTAAAGTTGAAAGTTGAAAGTTTAAAGTTGAAAGAAGTTCGGGTAGGTTTGCGCATTAATATCAACGTGACGGATGCGGAAGGGAAGAGCACGATACAATGCGGGCTGCGGTTCGGGCGGTTCGGTTTTCCGGACGACATACTGGGTCGGAACATCGAGCGACTGAGGCAAGCGGGCGTGAAGATAGTGAGCCTGCACGGGCACACGTCGACTTCGGACAGGGCGGTACTGAACTACCGCATCATCACGGAACACATGCTGGCGGTCTGCGAGCGGTACGGGTTGGACGACCTGGAGTACTTCGACATCGGAGGTGGCTACTTCGGAGCGGCACCGGAGGGCATGGACCTGACTGGTCGGCCACGGTATGAGGACTATGCCGATTGCGTGCTGGACGTGGCGATGGGGAACGCTTGGTTCCGGGAACGGAAGCCGTGGATCGTGATTGAACCCGGGTCGAGCGTGGTGTCGAACGTGTTCACGTACTACACGAAAGTGTACCAGTTGAAGCGCGTGGGGCAGGTGCAGTTTGCGATGGTGGACGGGACGGTATTTGACGTGAAACCCACGATGCACGCTAATAATCTGCCGCATGAAGTGATTAAGGAGTCTGAGTCTGGGTTTGAGTCTCGGTTCGACGTGGTGGGCTCGACCTGCATGGAGAAGGACGTGATGCTGAAGGAAGTGAGTCTGCCCGGGCTGCAAGCGAGCGACTACATCCAGTTCCGAGGGGTGGGGGCCTACACCATCTGCCTGACACCCACGTTCATCAACTACCTGCCGCCCATCCTGGCCGTCGAGAATGGAGAGTACCGGGAAGTGAGGAGAAGGCAGCAGTTGGACGATATACTAAGTGTGTATAAAATTTGAGAATTATGAATATACTTTTTACATGTGCGGGCAGGCGGACGTACCTGCTGAAATATTTCAAGGAGAACATGAAGGCGGGCGACCGAGTGGTGGCGACGGACATGCAACTGACGGCTCCGGCCCTGCAGGCGGCGGATGTGCGGATTCAGGTGCCGGCGGTCTATGACCCGAAGTACGTGGACATCACCCTCAGCATCTGCCGGGAGCAACGGATAGACGCACTCATCTCGCTGAACGACCTGGAACTGCCGATTCTGGCTCGGGAGAAGGCGCGATTTGAGGCCGTAGGGACACGCGTGATCGTGAGCGACTCGGAAGTGATAGACATCGCCTTCGACAAGTACCGGACCGCCCAATGGGTGGAGCAACGGGGACTGAAGGCCCCGAAGACCTACGTGAGGCTGGAGGACGCGAAACGGGCGCTACAGGCGTGCGAAGTGCAGTTCCCGCTATTCATGAAACCCCGCTGGGGCTCCGGCAGCATCGGACTGGAGACCATCGAGGACATGGACGAACTGGAGACCTACTACCGGCTGCTGATGAAGAAGATAAAACGGACCATCCTCGCCACCGCCAGCGTGGGGGATGAGTACATCATGATTCAGGAGAAACTGACCGGCGAGGAGTACGGACTGGACGTGATGAACGACCTGGAGGGCCACTTCGTGGGCGTGAGCGTGAAGCAGAAACTGGCCATGCGGGCCGGCGAGACCGACAAGGCCGTGACCGTGGACAACGAGGAGTTGCGGGCCATCGGACGAAAGATAGGCGAGGCACTCGGACATATCGGCAACTTGGATGTGGACATCATGGTGCGGGAACAGCAAGAGAAGGACGCGTCGGGTCAGCCCGTGGTACACAAGGAGTTCTGCGTGCTGGAACTCAACCCCCGCTTCGGTGGCGGCTTCCCATTCAGCTACGAAGCCGGTGTCAACCTCCCCAAGGCCATCCTCCTCTGGCTCGCTCATGAGCCCGTCCAGCCGGAGATGCTCGTCCCCCGCTACGGCCAGCTCTTCGCCAAGAACGACTACCTGATGGAAATAAAATAAAAGAGAATATGACAAAAGAGAAATTGATGGCCATGCCGACAGAAGAGGCACAGCCGATCATGAAAGAAATTGCAGCCTGGGCTGCCGAATGGTGTGTGGGCTGTTCTGATCAGCCTCGGTTCATTGCCCCCAAGGTGCTGGAATGCATGGTGGCGGCACATGGCAAGGGCGAAGATCCCATTGCGGCCATGAACCATTTCCTGGGTACCGCTTTCACCCCCTCCCAGCTGCCACAGTTGGGAAATTAGGTAGAAAAAATTACTTTTTTTGTAAGAAAAATTTGCATAAGTCAAATATTTTTCGTATCTTTGCAGTCGAAATCGGTAAACTCGTGTAAATTTAGATAACGTCAACATGTATATTACTGCAATTCGAGTGGGCGGATTCGCCAATGTGCGGGACGCGGAGATACGGATGGAGTCGCTATCGGCGGTGATTGCACCGAACGGCTACGGCAAGAGTAATCTGCTGCGGGCCATCAGCATGGGGCTCAACTACCTGCATGCGGATGGCAATCAGCGGCAGCAGTTGCTCCGTGATCAGCAGGCCATACCCGTCAACAAGGCAATGGCGCGTGAGCCTTATTTTCTGGAAATCAGCGGGAAGGAGTCCGAAGAACCGGATGCGATGCTATTTCAGTATCGCCTGGACTTGGCATGGGCTACGGAGACGGAACCGGGCTATGTAAGGGCTGAGCAGTTGCTGATAAAACAGACGGGCGACCAGCGTTTCCGAAAATTGCTGGTGCGTGAGTCGAAAGACTGTTTCTTGATTCAGAGCGCTCCAACAGGCCGATGCAACCGACAGATGAGTGTGGAGCCGGAAATGCCTGCCTTACAACGAGCGGCAGGGATGGAGGCTACCTTCCAGCAAGGGCTGATTCGGGCCATCTTCCGCCTGACCATCCCTAACCTGGAGACGCTGGACAATCCGGAGACCTACTTCTCGCTGGACGGGCGGGGAATAGCCCTACTGGATGGGCAGACCTTGAGCGAGTACCTCTATCGCTTGCGCGAAGAAGACCATTTGCGCTACTCGGTCCTGCAGGATGGGTTGAAACAACTGATACCGAATGTAATGGACTTGGAACCGGTAGAAGTGACGCTGGGCGACGGGCACAGCCACCTGTACGACATCCGTGTGACAGAACGGCACAACCTGCAGCCGACCAGCATCCGCTTTCTCTCCAGCGGCAGCAAACGGATGGTGTTCCTGTTCACGCTTTGTTTGGCAGCAGCCAAGAGGGGTATCCCGATGCTGATGTTGGAAGAGCCGGAGAACTCCGTGCATCCTCGGTTGATGGAGAACCTGCTGCTGGCCATGCACAGCTATGCCGAGGAGTGCCAGATACTGATTACGAGCCATTCCCCCTACCTGATGCGCTATTTGGGTGACCGGCAGATGTACTTCGGACTCCCCAATGAGGATGGTGTGGCGGACTTTCGGCGCATCCGTCCGGCTAAGCTAAAAGCGCTTCGTCGGCAAGCAGGCGAACTGGAGCTGACACTCGGAGAGTACATGTTCGACTTCATGCTCGACATGGAGGACCGGCCGGACGAAGTGGACACCTATTTCGGAGAGTAGCATGGCGACGGAGAAGAAAGTGATACTGTTTGTTGAGGGCGACACCGACCTGTGGTTCTTCAGCGCCCTGCTGGACTACTACCGCACGCACAGCAAGACCGAATTGGTGCCGGTGGAGTTCTGCAACATGAAGGGCGTGACGCGATACTCCAGCCGACTGCGGGCTAAACTCCGAGGCGAGCTGATTCCAAAGGCACGTCGGGAGAACCGGAAAATCAGTTGCGTATGCTGCTCGTACGACACCGATGTGTTTGCCCGAAATCCGCAACTGGTTGACTGGGAGGCCATCCGCAAGATCAGTTGCGTATGCTGCTCGTACGACACCGATGTGTTTGCCCGAAATCCGCAAC
>X369_Koala__coassemble_75_pt1 | contig 24411 bp, 22 predicted proteins | sample X369_Koala__metabat2_high_PE_004 | metagenome-assembled genome bin X369_Koala | reverse complement strand
ATTGATACCCTCTACGGCACTAATGCCCGCAAGCTGTAACGCAAACCACCTTCGGCGATATTTCGGTATACCGTCGGCGAAGGTTTATTGGGACCTGATAGGGTGCTGATAGGGACCTGATAGGGTCCTGCTGCTATATTTTTGATGGAGCGTAGCGACATACCAAGGCGGCGTCCGAATATACGAAAAATAAATGGAATATGCAAATTTTTCGCATAAAAATTACAAATTACTTGCAAATGTCAAAAATTTTTTGTATATTTGTACTCAAATTGAAAAACAGCATCCCAAATCTACTCTATGGCGGATATCGAACACACGGGTCAGGTGGTCTCTATCTCGGGGGATAAAGCGCACGTGAAGATCCTGCAGGCCTCGGCCTGTTCGGGTTGCCAGGCTCGCTCCATGTGTATGTCCGCCGACGTCAAGGAGAAGTATATGGACTGCGAGATGTTGGAGCCGCTTGCGGTGGGGGACAGCGTCCGGGTGCTGATATCCGAGTCGATGGGCTGGAAGGCCGTGACGATTGCCTACATCGTTCCGTTCCTGATTCTTGTTATCGGCGTAACGGTGCTGACGAAGCTCGGTTACAGCGAGGCGGTAGCGGGACTGGGGTCGATAGCAGCAGCAGCGGTGTACTTCGCGATAGCGTGGCTCTGCCGCCGGAAGATTGAGAAACAGTTCTCTTTTCGAGTAACAAAAAAATAAACCCAATAAAAAACACAATTTTATGTACACAATTCTCTATTCATTGCTCGTTCTGGGTGTGACGGGATTGCTGGCCGCCGTGCTGCTCTACTTCGTTGCCCAGAAGTTCAAGGTGGAGGAGGATCCCCGAATCGACCTCGTTCAGGCGGCGCTGCCCGGTGCCAACTGCGGTGGTTGCGGATTCGCAGGCTGCCGCAACTTTGCGGAAGCGTGCGTCAAGTCTCCGGACCTGAAGGGACTTCTCTGCCCGGTAGGTGGTGAGCCGGTTATGGCTACTGTCTCCGGAATCCTGGCTGCCGGAAACGGCGCCGCTGCTCCTCAAGAGGAAGCCAAGGCTTCTGATGGTAAGTTTGACCCCGCTATTGCGGCGAAGATTGCAGCCCTTCCCACCCCGAAGGCTTGCTATCCGTACCTGCAGAAGATGGCACAAAACAAGTAAGACTATGGCAACATTTCACATTGGCGGAGTTCATCCGCATGACAATAAGCAGTTCTCTGCGCACCAGCCCATTACGGCTGTGCCTGCTACCACGAAAGCCGTTATCCCTGTTGTACAACACATCGGTGCACCGGCCAAACCCGTTGTCGCTGTGGGCGATAAGGTGAAGGTGGGTCAACTGCTGGCCGAGGCCGGCGGATTCGTTTCGGCTCCCGTTCACGCTCCCTATAGCGGAACCATCACGAAGATAGATAACATCACCGACGCCTGGGGCGCTCCCATGATGTCCATCATGATGGACGTCGAGGGCGATGAGTGGTTGCCGGAGATTGACCGCAACGAGACGCTCGACAGTGAGTGCAATCTCGAGCCCAAGGCGATTATCGATAAGATCCAGGCAGCGGGTATCGTTGGACTGGGTGGTGCCTGCTTCCCCACGCACGTGAAGCTGCTTCCTCCTCCGGGAAAGACCGCGGAAGTGCTGATCGTGAACGGCGTCGAGTGTGAGCCGTACCTGACCTGCGACCACCAGCTCATGCTGGAGCGTGGCGAGCAGATCATGGTGGGCATTAAGATCCTCATGCGCGCCCTGAACGTAAAGCGTGCCATCATCGGTATCGAGAAGAATAAACCCGACGCCATCAGCCACATGAAGGAACTGGCCGCGAAGGTGCCCGGCGTGGAAGTCAAAGCCCTGAAGATGAAGTATCCGCAGGGTGGCGAGAAGCAACTCATCGATGCCTGCATCGGTCGTCAGGTTCCCTCTGGATGCCTGCCTATCGAGGTCGGTGCGGTGGTCGACAACGTCGCTACCATCTATGCCATCTACGAGGCGGTTCAGAAGAATAAGCCCCTCATCAGTCGCGTGATGACCGTGACGGGTAAGAGTCTCTCGAAGCCCGGTAACTACGAGGTACGCTTCGGTACCCCGCTGAAGGAGGTCATCGCTTTAGCCGGTGGCGTTCCCGAGGATACGGGAAAGATCATCGCCGGTGGCCCGATGATGGGTCGCGCGGTATCGAACTTGGACGAGATGCCCGCGAACAAGCGTGTTTCGGGTCTGCTCTTTATGCCCGAGGCGGAGTGCCAGCCCGCGAAGGTGGAGAACTGCATCCGTTGCGGCAAGTGTGTCAACGCCTGCCCGATGGGTCTGGAGCCCTTCCTGCTCGCGAAACTCGGTATGTTCGAGAAGTACGACGAGATGGAGAAGCACGACGTGATGGATTGCATCGACTGCGGTTGCTGCGTATTCACCTGCCCCAGCCATCGTCCCTTGCTCGACTCCATCCGCAAGGGTAAAGCGGCTGTCGGCGCTGCCATCAAGGCTCGCCAAGCTGCGAAGAAGTAAGAATAGTTAACAGTTAAAAGTTAACAACTAAAAGTTAAGATATGAAGAACTTAATTGTCGCTCCTGCTCCTCACGCACATAGTGGGGACAGCGTTAGCAAAAATATGCTTCTGGTCGTTGCGGCCCTGCTTCCGGCATACATCATGTCGGTATTCGCCTTCGGCTGGGGAGCCCTCATCACTGCCGCCATCTCGATAGCCGCCTGCGTGCTGTTCGAGTGGCTGATTGCGAAGTTTATTCTGAAGGTGGAGCCCACGCTCTGCGACGGCTCGGCTATCCTGACGGGTCTGCTGCTCGCCATGAACCTGCCTTCTAACCTCAGTTGGTGGATTGTTATCATCGGTGCCCTCGTGGCCATCGGTATTGGTAAGATGAGTTTTGGCGGTCTGGGTCAGAACGTGTTCAACCCCGCGCTCGTCGGCCGTGTGTTCTTGCTCATCTCCTTCCCCGTCCAGATGACCACTTGGCCGCTGGCGAAGGGATTCGCTACCTCCTACCTCGACGCCGAGACCGGTGCCACTCCTCTGTTTTACATGAAGGAGATCATCAAGCACCACGATGGTTCGGTGCTTGACCAACTGCCTCAGGCTTGGGATATGTTCGCCGGATTCATCGGCGGCTCGCTGGGTGAAGTCAGTGCGATTGCCCTGCTCATCGGTGGTCTGTTCCTTATCTGGCGCAAGGTCATCACCTGGCACATCCCCGTGGCTATCCTGCTTACCGTCGCACTCTTTGCGGCTATCTACGGCTGGTGCGGTGCACTGCCCGAGGGCTACACCACGCTCCAGTATGTGGTCGACACCCTCTGCTGCGGTGGTATCATGCTCGGCGCTATCTTTATGGCGACCGACTATGTGACGAGTCCTATGACGAACATGGGTAAGCTCATCTACGGCGTCGGAATCGGTATTATCGTGATGGTTATTCGTACCTGGGGCGCTTATCCCGAAGGTATGTCCTTCGCGATCCTCATCATGAACGCTTGCGTTCCTCTGCTCAACAAGCTCCGTCCGCATCGCTTCGGGGAGAAGAAGAAAGCGTAAAGGTTATAGCTTATAGATTATAGTTTATAGATAATATTACAACTATGGCAAAATTAGAATCTACACTCAAGAATATGATCCTCTCGCTCACGCTCATCTGTCTGGTGGCGGCGGGACTGCTGGCCGCCATCTATCTGGTGACCAAGGATCCTATCGATAAGGCGAAGGAAGAGGCCATCCTGGCCGCTCAGACCGAAGTGCTGAACGGACAAGAGGGCCAGGCAATCCAAGTGGAGGCCAACGGCTTCGGTGGCCCTATCAAGGTAATGGTGGGCGTCGCTCCCGATGGCACCGTGCTCGGTTACAAGGTACTCGAGCACAGCGAGACTCCGGGTCTGGGCGACAACTGCGGAACCTGGTTCAAGGACCCCGATCACCCCGGTTCGTATATCATCGGCAAGAAGGCTCCCTTCTCGGTGAGCAAGGACGGTGGCAATATCGACGCCATCACGGCTGCCACCATCTCCTCGCGCGCGTTCCTTAAAGCAATAGACGAAGCTTGCGACCAGGCTACCCATACTCAGGCGGCCAGTGGCGCTACCGAGCTTCAGGAGAATGCTCCCGCAGAGGATTCCCTCAATGTTGAACTAGCAAATATGGAGGACTAAACCATGGCAAACAAAGCATTGTCTACCCTGACAAACGGTATTCTCAAGGAGAATCCTACTTTCGGACTCGTACTGGGTATGTGCCCGACGCTGGCTACCACCAGCAGTGCCCTCAACGGTATGGAGATGGGTCTGGCCACCATGGCTGTTCTCATCTGCTCGAACGTGGCGATCAGCCTGCTCAAGAACCTCATTCCTGATAACGTCCGCATTCCGGCCTACATCGTCGTGATCGCTTCGTTCGTGACGATGGTTCAGCTGCTGCTGAAGGCCTACGCTCCCGCTATCGACGCCAGCCTCGGTCTGTTCATCCCGCTGATCGTGGTGAACTGTATCGTCCTGGGTCGTGCAGAGGCGTTTGCCGCTAAGAATAACGCCGGTCTCAGTGCCCTCGATGGACTGGGAATGGGCCTGGGCTTCACGCTGTCGCTCACCGTTCTCGGTGCGATTCGTGAGCTGCTCGGTAAGGGCGCTATCTTCGGCCAGAACCTCTACAGCAACGAATATGGCATGCTCATCTTCGTGCTCGCCCCGGGTGCGTTCATCGCCCTCGGATTCCTGATGGCTCTTGTTCATAAACTCCAAAAGAAATAAACCATGTTATACCTGCTTATATTCATCAGCGCGATTTTTGTTAACAATATCGTGCTCTCCCAGTTCCTCGGAATCTGCCCGTTCTTGGGAGTAAGTAAGAAGATTGATACCGCCCTCGGTATGGGAGCCGCTGTGACTTTCGTACTCGTGCTGGCGACCATTATCACCTATCTGCTCCAGATGTTGCTGGACGCCTGCGGAATCGGATTCCTGCAGACCATCCTCTTCATCCTCGTCATTGCGGCCCTCGTGCAGATGATCGAGATTATGCTCAAGAAGGTCAGCCCCTCGCTCTATCAGGCGCTGGGTGTATTCCTGCCGCTGATTACGACCAACTGCTGTATCCTCGGTGTATCGCTGCTCGTTGCGAACGGCACAGCGAAACTGCCCGGTGGCGCGGAAGTAGGCCTGCTGAGCGGAACCTGGTACGCCTTCGCTACCGCTCTGGGTTTCGCCATGGCGCTGGTGATCTTCGCCGGCCTGCGCGAGCAGATGGCTATGAATAAGGTGCCCGAAGCGATGAAGGGTACCCCGATTGCACTCCTGACCGCCGGTCTGCTGGCCATGGCGTTCATGGGCTTTAGCGGTGTAGTAGCCTGATGACATCCCTGCTGTTTTATAAACTGCTGTTTCTTGCGATAATACCTGCCTTCATCATGGGGGCAGGTGTTTATCTCAGGGATCGGTATATGCGTGAGCCGCTGCTCTATGTGGGGCTCGCCTTTGGTTGTGGCATACTGGCTCAACTGGTAGCTATCGTGCTGGAGGCAGGTGTGGTACACGCGGGCTATGCCTACCAGAGCGAGGAGTACGCCGAGTCGGTGCTCCAGGCGGCTATCACCTCCGGCGAGCACCTGATGCGTGCGTTCTTCGGCGAAACGCTGCCGAACGTGGCGGCACAGATCCTGCTGCTCTATTGCTTCCTCTATTACAACCCCTATTTCCACGATCGTCACGACGCTACTGTCTACGGTTCGATGCTCGGACTGGGATTCGCATTTATGCAGAACCTCATCTATATGCTCACGGTCCTCGACCGTGGCGATGGGGTGGTGCTTTATGGTCACCTGCTGACAGCTATTCCCGTTCAGATGCTCGTCGGACTGCTCATCGGTTATTACTACTCCATGTATTATTATGGCGTGAATGGCCGAAAGAAAGCCCGTCTGCTCTATGCTGTGATTATGCCGATGTTGGCCCATATGGCGTATAGCACGACCTACTACCTCGTTATCCGTCGTATGGACTCCATCTGGGTGCTGCTCATCTTTGCGGCGCTGCTGTATGTAATCGCCATCTGGACTTACCTCGGATTGAGGAGTAAGATGGATACCACAATCCTCCGCCATAAGCGGAGCAATCGACAGATATCCTACTATTATAACACCGACGCCCACCGATAATTTATGGCTAAGCCCAAGAAAACCGTCAAACGCTCCGGGCCCCTGGTCGCTATCGACCTGGGGAGCTCGGGCGTTCGTGCTATGGCGGCCAAGCGAACCAGCGAAGGTACGCTGCACGTGCTCGGATTCGAGCAGGTGAATGAACGCCCCGATTGCATCGACTGCGGTGTCATTACCCAGTCCTCCGATGCGGGTTACCTCATCGCGAAGGTGCTTCGTCAACTCCAGAACCGAATTGGCTCGAAGGAGGAGTTGGGTTCGGTGTTTGTGGCTCGCGGAGGTCGGTCGATGAAGGTGGTGGCGGTTTCGTCGTTTCGTGACCTGGGGCGCGCAAGTGAGATAGCCCCGCGTATCCTCCAGGAGTTGGAGCGTGAGTGCTACGATAAGATTGACCACTCCGATCAACTGGCTCGGGTCGTCGGATTGGTGCCGATGGCTTACCTGCTGGACGAAAACCGGCAGACATCAGAACCTACGCCTGAGCAACATGCCCGCCGCATCGAGGTGCAGTACTGCGCCTTTGTCATGCAGAAGGATTACGTCGACTCGTTCGATAAGTCCTTCCAGCAGGCCTTCAAGTTAGTGGAATCTTCTTTCCTCCGTCCCGAGGCGCTGCTCACCGCCTTCTCGGCGCAGGATGGAGACCAGATACAACGTGATGGCGTGGCTATCCTCGACCTCGGCGCACAGACCACGAGCCTCTCCATCTACCACGGCGAGAGTTATCTCGTCAATAAGGTGGTCCCGATTGGCAGCGACCATATCACTCGCGTGATTGCCATGCAGGGGATGTCTATCCCTACGGCGGAGGTTGTGAAGACCGAGTACGGTTTCGCTTCGCCTGCTCAGGTTAAGCAGAGTCACCGCATGCAGATTCCCTCCAACCTGCCCGATCGCGAACCGCTGATGCTCACTACGGTGGCACTGGCGGAGATCATAGAGGGTAAACTCATGGAGATATTTGACCCCATTTTCCCCCTGCTGGAGCAATTCCAGTCGGAATATAAGTACCTCTACGTCACGGGTGGTGGAGCGATGCTGGGTGGACTCATCCCGTGGCTCCAAGACCACACTTCTGCCGAAGTACGTGGTGGCATACACGACGCGGTGCTGACCCGCAGTACCCCGGACGAGTATGGTTCTCCCCGCTTCACCTCCCTGGTGGGAGCGCTGTTGCTGGGCGCTGACTGGCGAGACCGGCATCCCGAGAAGAGCGGACTGCTGAACTTCTTCCTTACCGCCGTCGATGCGGTCGATAAGACGGTGTTGGATCTTTTTCCGGACGAAAATTCATAACTATGGATAACGAATATAACGATTTTATCACCATTCCGATGGCTGCGCCGGAGGATTGTATGATTAAGGTAATGGGCGTTGGTGGTGGCGGTTGCAATGCTGTCAACCACCTCTATGATGAGGGCTTCGAGGGCATCTCATACCTCGTATGCAATACCGATCGCCAGCAACTCGTTCACTCCACGGTTCCTGCCCACTTGCAACTGGGTCCGGGTTGGGGTGCGGGGGGTAAGCCCGAGGTGGCACGTAAGTATGCCGAGGATAACCGCGACGCCATTCACGATGCCCTGAACGATGGCACGCAGATGCTCTTTATCACCGCCGGACAGGGCGGTGGTACGGGTACGGGTGCCAGTCCGATAGTGGCTGAAGTGGCTCGGGAGATGAATATCCTGACGGTGGGAATCGTGACGATACCCTTTGCCTTCGAGGGCAATCCGAAGATCCGCAAAGCGATGGCGGGTGTCGCCCAACTGGCAGACCGCGTAGACGCTATCCTCGTGATCAATAACGAGAAACTCCGTGCAATCTATCCTGACCTCGATACCCCTACGGGATTCAAGAAAGCCGACGAGGTGCTGGCCAATGCGGCTCATGCTATCGCGGAGATTATTACCGTTCAAGGCATCATCAACACCGACTTTGCGGACGTGTATAACACCCTCAAGGACGGGCACGTGGCGCTGATGAATGTAGGCCGTGCAAGTGGCGAGGAACGTATCTCGGCCGCCATTAGTAATGCTCTCAATTCACCCCTGGCTAACTCGAACGATGTGCGCGGAGCCAAGCGTATCCTCATCCAACTCTACTGCTCGTCCGAGCATGCGATTCGCATGGAGGAGTACGATCAAATCCATCGCTTTGTGGCCGAAGTCGGTCCCGAGGTAGAGGTGCAGTGGGGTATCAGTCTGGACGAGAGTCTGGGAGAAGATGTCCGCATCACAATCATCGCTACGGGTTACGAAGTGTCGGATATACCGACTATGCGTGATGAGGTAGGTGCGGTATCCATCGACGAGGCGATTGAGCAGCAGTACGCCAATACGGCTGCACCCGTCGCAGAAGAGAAGCCCAAGAACGAAGATGAGGAACCCGTTCAAATCGAGTTCCCCATCCATGGAGAAGAAACGGCAGCGCCTGCTCCCGCTGCTCCTCAGTCTCAACCGACGTCGGTTCAAGGTGCAGATGGCCAGGGAATCATCGTCTTCGACGACGATAGCCCGGAGGATATAGCGGCGAAGGCTCAAGAGCCCTCCAAACCCCGCCACCGATGGTTTCGCTAGTGGCGAACAGAGGCGTTAGCCGCAATCTTTTTCACCATCCAATAGAGAATCACTGCTACCAGCAGAATCAGTATAGCCGCGCTTAGTTCGTGGCTATATTGTTGTATCATTTCCTTGTTTCCCTGGGCAATGTACCCTAACGTGGCAAGAACGGTGTTCCATATGGCGGCACCGAGGGCGGTGTAGCCCAGGAAGGCCCCGAAGTGCATCTTGCTCAATCCGGCAGGAATGGAAATCAACTGCCGGATAGCGGGAATGAGTCTGCCCACAAGGGTGGACACCTTGCCGTGGTCGTTGAAGTAGTCCTCCGCCCGCTGCAGCTTCTCGCCGCTTAGCAGGCACAGGTGACCCACCTTACTGTCCGCAAAGGCGTACATGATGGGTCGTCCCAGCCAGAGGGCCAGCACATAGTTGATCACCGCTCCAATCAGTGCGCCAATCGTACCAGCCAGTACAATCAGTGCGGCGTTAAGCATCGGACTCTCCGTCACGTAGAAGGCGCTGGTTGGATCCCCCGCCAGGTAGGCCGCCGGAGGTATTACTACCTCCGACGGGAATGGGATGAAACTGGATTCAATGGTCATGAGGACCACCACCGAGCCGAAGCCGATGTGGGCGTTGTACCAGGCCATGACCCAGGTCACGAAATCTGCCATACCGGGTCGCATTTAGATGAATAGCAACTGCACGATGATGTAAATCGGCAGGCAGACAATCAGACTGAACTTAATCATGTAACCGAAGAAGCTCGGCATCTTGATACCCTCTTGCTCCGCGATGGACTTGACCATGAAGTTAGGTCCGTTGCCGATATACGTCAGCGCGCCAAAGAATACCGCACCCATCGAAATCGCCTTCAGGAACGCATCGCTAGCCACACCGGCACCACCGCACTCCATCTCGTTGAAGACCATTGCGGTCGGCGTGTTATCCAGGAAGGCGCTGAGCGCACCCGTGCAGTAGACATACTGCCAGGGCTGGTTGATGAAGGCCTTGATGTTCTCGGCGTTCTCCTTGAGGAACTCCAGCGCGGGAGTCATGGTGATGAAGATGCCGATGAATACGCAAGCTACCTCCAATATCGGAGCCCAACTGTAGTTGTTGTCCTTTCTCACCTGCTTGCTCGTCGTGAGCCAGCTGCCCGCGATGATGGCGATGAATACCCACTCACGCAGCAGTTTCACGTACCAGGGCATCTCGGCCGCACTTGCGTAACCGAACCAGTTGCAGAAGTTCTCCGGCGTGAGGAACAGCGTCGAGCAGATGACGCATAGCAGCCAGAAGACGTTAATCAGTCCGGTAGCTTTGAGCTTTGTGGCCTCATGCACATCGGCCATCAGGTTGACGGTGGGCTCCTTGTGGTAGAAGTAGCTGTCGACGCAGTAGTACACGCCCAGCAGCAGGGCACCCGTTACGAGCCATTCTGTCCACATGTTCTGCATCCACCAGAAGAACGGGGCGCCCTTCTGGAACAGCAGGAAGAGTGGGGGATCACCCAGCGGGCTGAGCAGACCGCCGCAGTTCGCGACAGCCGCGATGAAGAACAGAACCGTGTGTACGCGGTGTTGACGCTGCTGGTTGGTGGAGAGCAGCAGACGGATAAGCAGCATCGCTGCTCCCGTTGTGCCCATCAGACTGGCCAGGAACCAGCCCGTTCCTAAGATAGCGGTGTTGACACCGGGCGTGGCCTTCAGGTCACCACGAATACAGATACCTCCTGTCGTGACGAACAGTGCCATCAGCAGGAGAATAAAGGGTACATACTCATAGACGACTTCGTCAATGAGGCTCTCGCTCAGGTTGTTCACGCATAACCAGCAGGCTACGGGAATACCCAGTACCAGCGAGATAATCAGCTTGTGGCTATTCTCCTCCCACCACTCACCTACCTTCGGCAGAAGGGGCAGAATGGCGATACAGAGCAACATCACCACAAACGGAATAAGCATCCATGCAGGAATCATAGTGTAAATGTTAAATGTTAAATGTTAAATGATAAATGATAAATGTTAAATTTTAAATGTTAAATGTTAAATGATAAATGATAAATTTTTAATTTTTAATTTTTAATTTTTCATTTCACATTTTCCATTGTTCCAGCGTCTGGGTCAGTTCGTCAAAGGTGTGTACTTTGGCTTGGCTACGCACCTCCGCGATCTGCTCGTTGACGGCCTGGTCATAGGTGGGGCAGTCTACGTCGCGGATGACGCCCAGCGCGACCGGAAGGTCGGCCATCGCGGGATTGCCCTGCGGGTCCTGTCCCATCTTGGCCAGCAGCAGATGGAGTGTCTCGTCCTCCGTATGCGCGTCGTGGACGAGTACTCGTGGGTCATCGGCCTTGACGACAATCAGGCGCAGCCCATCCAGGGCGAGTCCCTTGTCCTTATTCGTGCCGAAGAGCATCTTCTCGCCATGCTTGAGGACGATACTGTGCTCGGCCCGCTGCTCGCGGTCGGCTATCGCTTGATGCGCACCGTTATTGAATATTACGCAGTTCACCAGGCACTCGACGACGCTCGTACCCTTATGCGCGTGCGCGTTAATTAAGGTGTCTATCGTGTTCTGCAGGTCGACGTCCAGCACCCTCGCGAAGAATGTGCCCCGTGCGCCGATCACGAGTTCCCCCGGGATAAACGGGCGTTCTACTGTTCCAAAGGGACTGCTCTTGCTCACAAATCCTTTCGGACTGGTGGGACTGTACTGACCCTTCGTCAGGCCATAGATGCGGTTGTTGAAGATACATAGGTTGAGGTCGACGTTTCTCCTAATCTCGTGGATAAAGTGGTTGCCACCGATGGCCAGGCAGTCGCCATCGCCGGACATCTGCCATACATCCAGTTCCGGGTGACTGGTCTTGACGCCCGTGGCTATCGCACCTCCGCGGCCGTGAATCGTATTGAATCCGAACGCGCTCAGGTAGTGCGGCATACGGCTTGAGCAGCCGATGCCACTGATGACGGCCATCTTGTTCGGCGCCACCCCGATGCTCGCCATCGCTTTCGTTAGGCACGAGAGAATCGCATGGTCTCCGCACCCCGGACAGAAGCGGACGTATTGATCGCTCTTATAATCTTGTGCTTCCATACAAATTTGCAAATTTACAAATGAACAAATTTACAGATATTCTCCACCGAGAACGGCTGTCCCTTGACCTCGTTGTATTGCTCCATCTTGATCTCGGGGAATTGACTGCGAAGGTACGCCACGAACTGACCGCTATTGAGCTCGCAGACAATCACGCGCTTGTAGCGGCTGAGCACCTCGCGGGTGTTGTCGGGCAGGGGACGGATATAGTTGAATTGCGCTACATCGCATCCCAGTCTTTCCGCCGCCGCCTTCAGGTGTCCTTCTGTGCTCCCGAATCCCACCAGCAACGTTGAACTACTTGAACTATTTGAACTATTCAAACTATTCAAACCTTTCCAAACTTCCAGATCCGGAACGGATATGGAATCTATCTTCGTCTGACGGTTGATGACCATCAGTTGGTGGTTCTCGGGGTCGGTAGAGATAGCGCCGGTCTGGATATCGTGTTCCAGTCCCATCTTGCGGTAGGTCTGGGCCGTTTCGCTCAGCGGTTTGCGGGCGGGGTAGATGTCCTCCAATTCGGCTAATTTCGGGATGCGCCAGAGCGCGGTTCCGTTGGCCAGGTAGGTGTCCGTAAGCAGGATGACGGGGGTGTTATTCTCCATCGCGATGCGTACGGCCTCGTACGCATAGTGGAAGCAGTTGGCGCTGGTGCTCGCCGCCAGCACGGGACAGGGGCACTCACCATTGCGGCCGTATAGGGCTTGCAGCAAGTCCGTCTGTTCGGTCTTGGTGGGCAACCCTGTGGACGGACCTCCGCGCTGAACGTCTATCACTACGAGGGGTAACTCTGCCATCACGGCCAGTCCGATGGCTTCGCTCTTCAGGCTGAGGCCCGGGCCGGAGGTCGAGGTGGCAGCTACGTCGCCCGCAAAGCTGGCACCGATAGCGGTGCACACGCCGGCAATCTCGTCTTCGGCTTGCACCGTCATGACATTCATGTCTTTTCGACCCGATAATTCGTGGAGGATATCCGTGGCGGGTGTGATGGGGTAGGAACCCAGGAACAGCCGCCTGCCGCACTTCTCTGCGGCGGCAATCAGTCCCCACGCGGTGGCTTTATTGCCCGCAATGGAGGTATACGAACCTTTTGAACCTTGACCTTTGAACTTTGAACCATTTGAACTACTCAAACTACTTGAACTCTCTACATGCACTTGCTGCACATTGAGCGCCAGGTTCTGGCCGTAGTTGTAGCCGTCGACGAGTACCTTCGTGTTCGGTTCTATCAGTTGGGGTTTCTTCTTGAATTTGCTCTCCAGGAAGTGAATGGCTTTATCGATTGGCCGGTCAAACAGCCAGCACACCAGTCCCAACGCGAACATATTCCGGCTCTTGAGGATGCTCTTGAGGTCCAGTCCGCTGTCCTTCAGGCTCTCCTTGGTGAGGCTCGTCAGAGCCACCGGTACAATCTGAACGGACTCTTTAATTCCCAGCTCCGTGAAGGGGTTGTCGGTCTTGTACTGCGCTTTCTCCAGGTCCTTGGGCGTGAAGGTGTCTGTGTCGACGATGAGGATCGCGTGGTCGTGGAAGTGCCGGTTCTTCACCGCCACCTTCAGCGCCGCGCTGTTCATCGCCACGAGCACATCCGCCTGATCGCCGGGCGTGTAGACGCCTTGGCCCAGGCATACCTGGAATCCGCTCACGCCTCCCAGGGTTCCTTGCGGAGCACGGATCTCTGCGGGAAAGTCGGGCAGGGTGGAGATTTCGTCTCCGAGGATGGCGCTGAGCGACGAGAACATATTTCCCGTTAACTGCATGCCATCGCCGCTGTCTCCGCAAAATCGGATAACTACGTTTTTCATTATTAGTCTAGCTTTAGCACGGCGAGGAAGGCCTTCTGCGGCACTTCGACATTGCCGATTTGTTTCATACGTTTCTTACCGCGTTTCTGCTTTTCGAGCAGTTTGCGCTTTCGGCTCACATCACCGCCGTAGCACTTGGCGAGCACGTCCTTGCGCACCTGCTTGACGGTCTCGCGGGCAATGATCTTCGCCCCAATAGCGGCCTGGATGGCTATATCGAATTGCTGGCGCGGTAGCAGTTCTTTGAGCTTCTCACACATCCTTCGTCCGAAGTCCACGGCGTTGCTGCGATGGGTGAGCGTGGAGAGGGCATCCACCTGTTCGCCATTGAGTAGCAGGTCGAGCTTGACCAGGTCCGATTGCCGGAATCCGTTGGCGTGGTAGTCGAACGACGCGTAGCCCTTCGAGATGGATTTGAGCTTGTCGTAGAAGTCAATCACAATCTCACCCAGCGGCAGGTCAAAGTACAGCTCCATGCGGTTGCCGGATATATACTCCTGCTTGACGAGTTCTCCGCGCTTATCGAGGCATAGCGTCATAATGGGGCCGATATAGGCCGAGTCGGTGATGATACTGGCGCGGATATAGGGCTCCTCGATGTGGTCGATCTCCGTCAGGTCCGGCATACCCGCCGGGTTATGTACTTCGCGGCACTCACCGTTCTTCGTATATACCTTATAGCTTACGTTCGGCACCGTCGTAATCACGTCCATGTTGAACTCGCGGTCGAGGCGTTCTTGGATTATCTCCATGTGCAGCAGTCCCAGGAATCCGCACCGGAATCCGAATCCCAGCGCGGCCGAACTCTCCGGCGTGAAACTCAGGCTGGCGTCGTTCAGTTGCAGTTTCTCCAGGCTCGCGCGCAGGTCCTCGTAGTCTTCGCTCTCGATGGGGTACACGCCTGCGAACACCATCGGCTTCACTTCCTCGAATCCCTTGATGGCCTCCGCGCACGGCCTATCTACGTGAGTGATGGTATCGCCTACCTTTACTTCCGTCGAGGTTTTGATGCCAGAGATGATATAGCCTACATTTCCGGCGCTGATTTCCTTCGTGGGACACATGTCGAGGTGCAGCACGCCTATCTCGTCCGCGTCGTATTCCTTGCCCGTGTGCACGAACCGCACATGGTCTCCGGTGTGCATGGTCCCGTTCACGACCTTATAGTAACCGATGATGCCTCGGAAGGAGTTGAACACGCTGTCGAACACCAGGCACTGCAACGGTGCGTCTGGGTCGCCCACAGGTGCGGGGATGCGGTCGATAATGGCGTCCAATATGGCTGGCACCCCATCGCCCGTTTTGGCCGAGCAACGCAGGATCTCTTCGCGCTTGCAGCCCAGCAGGTCGATGATTTCGTCTTCCACCAGGTCGGGCATGGCGCTCTCCATGTCACACTTGTTCATCACGGGAATAATCTCCAGATCGTGGTCCAGGGCCATGTATAGGTTCGAAATCGTCTGTGCCTGTACGCCCTGGCTGGCGTCCACCACGAGTATCGCGCCTTCGCAGGCGGCAATCGAACGGCTCACTTCGTAGCTGAAGTCCACGTGACCCGGCGTGTCGATGAGGTTGAGGGTGTAGCCCCGGTAGTTCATCTGGATGGCGTGGCTCTTGATGGTGATACCCCGCTCTTTCTCCAGGTCCATGTCGTCCAGCACCTGATTCTCCATCTGCCGCGCATCCACCGTATGCGTCAATTCGAGCATGCGGTCGGCCAGGGTAGATTTCCCGTGGTCGATGTGGGCAATGATACAGAAGTTGCGTATATTCTTCATTTATAGTTGCTTATATCCCGTATTTACTTTGCAGGGCCAGCACTCCTTCTTTCGGTGCTCAATCACGAACCTTAGACCGATTTCCACACCGATGTTCCAGGGTTTCATTTGGCCGTTGACCAGGTTCGTCTTCGTTATGCTGGCGTAGTCGGACATGAAGTAGTGTGCCTTTTCCTGCCCCGCACGATCGCCGAGGAAACCGAGGTTCTCCGTCCCGCCAGCTTCACCGATGCTGGTTAGCGCGTATTGACCATACACTTGGGCGGTCAGGTCGAGCCAGTCGTTCAGGGGAATCCCCACGCCGACTTTGCCGAAGACAGACCAGCGGTTCTTCAGCCCCTCCATCTTTTCGCTCGGGCGGTATCCGCTTTCTGTGTAGTATCCATGGTCGGGCATGTCTCGCAACTCCAGCGCCCACGGGCCATATACACCGTAGTGGGTGATGTCTCCGCTGCCGTTGTAACTGCTCGAAATCGGCAGCCCGTATTTGCCTCCTAATTCCGCCAGTACGTATATGGGGCCGGCGGGGATATTGAACTTGAGCGAAACGGGTACCTCTATATACCAAGTCTGTTGGTTCTCTTTCCAGCCGTCCAGACGGGTGTGGTGGGTATACAACTCACCGTCTGTGTCTGTTACGTCGCTCCACACCTGCTCGCCGTTTAGTTTTGCGCTCTGTCCGTGGCGGGTGATGTCGGCACCAACGCCTATCCCTACGTAGTCGCAGAAGAAGAACGAGTAGCCCACGTGTCCCGTCATGCTCCAACTGCCGGAGGTCGTGATGTTCATGGTTGGCAGGTTCTCGCCGGCTTTATACCCCAGTGTCCCATATCCGGCGCCCAGACCGAGCTCGAAGGCCGAGAAGATAGTCAGAAGCATGCTTATCATAGCCATACCTCCTTTCTGGCATCGGTTGAGCCGTCGCTATAGATGGTTTGCACTACGCGGATGTGGGGCGAGAGGATAAAGATGCGTTCTGCGACGCGTGTCACTACGGCGTCACCGGGGTTGAGAACGGCGCTCCGGTCGGTGTTTCCGAAGGTCTTGCTGCAGGTTGTTACTTTCGTACCATCCAGTAGGACTACCGTGGCGTGATAGCTTGCGGTGGTGGACATATCCGCGTAATAGTACTGCTTCGTCTCTCCGGGTAGCAGTTGGTCGTCCTTATACCACTGATAGCTCTGCGCCTTACCATCCAGTCCGGTCGCGCCGTTGTTGACGAACAGCACGTTGTTCCACTTGGCGTACACCAGGTTCTGACAGGGTTCTGGTTCGGGCTCGGGACGCTTGCACTCCTGGCTGACGATGGTGTAGTTCTCCGTCATCTTCAGTCGCTTCTCGGCGGACTTCTCGGGCTGGAAGATGATGTCGTCCAGGCAGAAGTCGTTTCCGGCACTGCTTGTCTCTACGTCCTTCACGCCAATCGTTACGTTGTTGCACGTGTAGGGTGCCTGCCAGCGGATACTCCGTTGGTGCCAGTCGTATAGCGGCTCCAGACTGCCCACCTTGAATGTATCGAGCTCGTACGAGTACGCGATACCACCTATGTTCAGTTCAATCTTGAAGTCCAATCGGGCTCGCGGATCGCCACTCAGTTCGGGTTCCATATTCGGAATGGCTACCCAGTACGAGAATATGTACCACTCTCCTTGCGTCACTTGCAGTTTTGGACTCTGTGCTGTGGAGGTCTTCCAGGCGTACTTGGCGGCATTTGCGTCTACCAGCAGAAATTCCTCTCCGCCGTGGGGATGGATGGGGTAGAACGAGCAACCGACTCCGTCCTGGATGTCCTCGGCGTTGTTCGTAATCATGTAGTAGTGACCATACTCGCTTCCGTTGTCATAGTTGTTGCTATATACGTGCACGGGGTTGACGACGGGCGTACCATTCTTCGTGATGGGGGTGAAGTCGCTTGTGAAGTCGGAATAGCCGCTCTCGAAGTCGCCATTGACCATCAGGTTATTGTCCGGGTTGACGTAGTTCTCGTATATCTCTGCGGTATAGGTTGCGTTCACTCGGGTCGAGACGGAGATGCTCTGTGTCTGTCCCAGTAGCGTCGTCCCTTTCTTCCACTGCAGGCTGTCGCCTTCCGTTTGGGCCGTCAGGGTGGTGGTCTCCAGCGAGTCGCATACCTCGATGGTGCTGTCTGTCTGGCACTTCAGCGTCGGCTGCGCGATATGCAGGGTCATGCTGTTATTCACGCTTGTTCCCGCCGCGTCCGCGCAGGCGCTGAAGCTCAGGTCGTGCCCCGTGCTGCCTTCCTCAATGTCCATCGTGAGGGTCATCGTATAGGGGGTGGCGCAGTTGGTGATCAGTCGCGTGCTGCTTAGGAGGTCTCCCTCTATCTTCAGGGTTGCCGTGCTGCCCGACAGGGAGGCCGTCACTTCTACGGTATAGGTCTGCGCCGCGCAACTGGTCTCCGTCACTTCGTAACTCACGTTTGTCAGTCGGTCAGTCGAGGGCATGGCCTGCCAGCTGCCGTTTCCCTGTTCGTCCGATAGCACCCACATCGGGGTCGAAGCCGTCCAGATATTGCCGCTGTTGGGCGTCTCCTTATTCACGCTGACATAACTGCCGAACCAACCGCTGAAATCGGCCGTGACGGCCGTCTTGCCCTTACCGAAGTTCAGGTTGTTCTGGTTGATAGCCTTCGTAGCGGTGTAACTGTAGATGCCCGGCGTGGAGGTCGCTTTCATCAGGTACGTATAGTTGTTGGAGCTGGAGTGAACCAGGTAGCACGTCGCTCCCTGCCAGTACGTGCGGGCGTCCAGGTATATCGTCCCGCCCACGGGAACATTAGCCTGCAGAGTGGCTATATTGCCCAACTGCCAAAGGGCTACTATAGCAATGACGAATCGTTTCATTGATTAGGGTTAGGGTTAACGTTAGGGTTATTGTATTTGCTTCTCGGCGACGCTGCTTCCGTCGCTGTATATCGTCTGCTTGACGCGGAAGTGTGCACCCACTTCGTGATAACGAACCGCCACCACCTTCGGTGCCGTACCTTCCTTATAGCTCGTAGCGCTGCTGGGGGCTGAACCATAGCTCTCCGTGCAACTATTCACCTGGCTTCCGTCTGCCTTCGTCGCCACGACGTAGAATGCTGTGTTGCTCAGTGTGTCTGCTGCGCTTACCTGATAGTATTGGTGGATTGCGCCGCTGATGGCTACGCTGTCGCGATACCACTGCCAGGCCGTGTACTCGTCCTTTCCGTTGTCGGCGATGAGTAGGTTGTCCGTCTTGCGGTAGATCAGTTCCGTGCAGGTCTGACAGAGGATGCCCAGCGAGGTCGTGTCCTGGGGGTCACGTTTCTTTTCGTAGATGCTGTCTGTGGGCTGGAAGACGATGTCGTCCAGGCAGAAGTCGTTTCCTTCCGCGCTGTTCGTCGTGTCCATCACACCGATGCTGACGTTGCTGGAATTCATCGGAGCAGTCCATCTCTTCGTACTCTGATGCCAGATGCTATCGCTCACAACGACAGTATCCAGTCCGACGGTGGCATGTCCGCCATTTGCGTCATATTCTACCACAAACACCAGCGTGGCTTTGTGATTCAGTTCCTTTCCGGTATTCGGGGTGGCGTACCAGTACGAGAAGATGTATTCCTTGTTCTGAACCAATTTCAGGTCCGGACTTTCCGTCGTGGAGGTCTTCCAGGCGTAGCCTTCGTTCGTCGCATCGACCAGCAGAAATTCATTTCCGCCGTGGGGACGGATAGAGGCGAACTTACAACTTGACGAAGGCTCCTGTACCGTACCGGCATTGTTGATGATCATGTAGTACTTGCCGTAATCTCCGTTGTTGTCATATCGTCCTCCCTTATATACAGAAGTGGGGTTAACGACAGGCGTACCGTTTTTCTTAATAGGCAGATAGTTGCTGGTAAATCCCGTGTAACCACTCTCGAATCCACCGTTGACCATCAGGTTCTTCGCCGGGTCGACGATGGTGTCGTAATAGGTGGTGATTTTCGTCTTTACGTTATCGATGCAGACGGTGTCATAGGTGACGCGGGTGCCTTGCACCAGCATGAGTATAAATAGAAGTGTATTCATGTTTTCGTCTTCGTTTTCGTTTTCGTTATTGTATCGGCACTATCTCTACGCGCCTATCGAGTGCCACATTATGGTTAGCGTTCGGGTTATCGTTAGCGTTATCGTCGACGTAGTCGATTTCCGCGCTGTAGCTGTGCAACTCCATCTGCGCCTCCGGTACCCCGGCTTTCAGCAGCAGGTCGTACACCGCCTGGGCACGCCGCTCGCTGAGCTTGCGGTTGTGGCGCTCGTTTCCTTCGCGGCTGGCGTGACCATTGACGGCAATCTTCTGACTGGGGTCGGCAATGAGGATGGCGGCAATCCGCTCGATGATATCTGCCGGTTCCAGTTTTGGGTCGGTCTTATCCAGGTCGAACCAGATGACGCTTCGCTTCATGATCTCCTTGATCTGCTTGGCGGCTTCGGTCTTGGGCCGCATCTCTTTCTCGTCGCGGTCCGCCAGGGTCATCGTCGTATCGCATACATCGATGGTGCGATACTGCTTGGGCAGTTCTTTCTTCTTGGGCTTGACCGGCTGGTGCCAATCGATACCCACCTTCACGCCTGCCTGATAGAGGATGCGGTCAGCGTTGGGGAATACCTTATTCGCGATTACCTGCGCGTACGCGCCCACCAGCACGTTGATTTTCTCGCTCGCCTTAATCGTTGCACCCAGGTCCAGCGTGGGCATCACGGCAATCTTTGCGTGCTCCACGTCGGTCGTACTGCATTTCTCCTTCCAGCTTGTGTAGTCGTGCAACCCCGCAGGAATGGTCACGTGGGTTGTGTAGGCGTAGTAGCCACTGTTCTCTGCGTCGGCGCTCATCCTGTAGGAGTTATACACCGGTACCCCCAGTTTCACTCCCGCCGCCGCGTAGATGCCCGCTTTCTCGCTCAGGGGATACATGCACTGGATACCGATGGGGATGTCTACCGTGTGGGTCGTGTACACGTCGCGCATGTTCGTGCGTTGGGTCATGATGTCGCAGGGCTCGCCCTCGCTGTCCTTGGTGTTGCGAAGGGTGTCGCTTCGGTTCCCAAGTTTCTTGTATCCATTTGTTGCGCTGAATCCCAGTCCTGCGTATACGCCCCAGTTTTCGTGGAAGTAGTACGCGTACTGCACCTGCATCGTGGCGCCGCTGTGTCCCAGCCCGACAAAAGCCTGCACGTGATGACCCTTATTGCTGTTTTCGTTTTCGTTTTCGTTAGGGTTAGGGTTATCGTTAACGTCTTCCACCGTCCTCTTCTTGCACGCAATCGTATACGTTGTGTCCTTATAGTGACGCGTGATGGCTTCTTCGTTGCTGTCCACGGCATAGGGTTCGGTGGCCTTCCGCACGATAGTCGTCGCCGGCTGCGGCTTGGGGGCGATGGTTAGCACGCCACGTTTGCTTGTGATGTCGAACTCCTTGCCCAGCACTTTCTTCAGCGCGGACTTGGCGCTGGCGTTCTTCAGCTCCAGCGTCACGGGCTTGCGTAGGTCAATGTCGCCGGCGTCGTACACAATCTTCCAGTCTGTTCGTTTGGCGATGTCCTGGATGACGGCTTCCGTCGCCTGATTGCGGTACTTGCGCGTCAGGGTGGGGTGCTTCTGGCTCTTGGCCGCCAGCGCCACTCCGCACGTCATCAGTCCAATCAGCAAGATGAGGATACTTTTTCTCATGGTTTTATAGAGATTATTGAACAAATTAACAAATTAACAAATAGGTGAATAAGCAAATTAGCATTCAGAGTACAAAGATACAGAAAAAAATCGAAATTTGCAAGTTTTTTACATTTTTTTTGCAAATCCCAATTATTTTTTGTAATTTTGCACGATCTTTTGAACCCTTTGAACTTTGAACTCTTTGAACTTTGAACTGAAATGGGCTTCTCCCGCGGATTGCCCGATTGTGGCGCGGGGGATTTGTATGGCGTTGCATAACGAACCTGACGAACCGACGCTGGAGCGGATTGCGGCTATCTGTGGGCGCGAGGATGTGCTCTATTCGTACCGCCATGCTTTGGTGGCGTTTGTCGATGGTGCGCCGGCCGGCATCTGTTTGTGCTACGATGGAGGGCGTTACCACGCCCTTCGGGCAGTCACCTTCCCTCTTTTTGATCCGAATGCTGCCATGGATCTTGATCATGCCGAGGACGAGGCGTATCCCGGGGAGTGGTATGTCGACTCGCTCGCGGTATTTCCCCCGTTTCGGAGATTGGGACTGGGACGGGCGCTGTTGCGTGCCCAGCTCCGGCAGGCGGCTTCGCAGGGCTTCGCCCGGGCTAGTCTGCTGGTTGATCCCGCTAATCCAGGAGCCCGCCGACTATACGAAAGCGTCGGATTCTTTCCAGATCCGACGCATCCGCAAATCTACGCTTTCGGTCAGTCCTTCGACCGACTGATTTGCCTGCTTTAGATTTCTTATTCTGCGCTTCTACTTCACTTTGTGGCCACAGAGGTCGAAGAGGCTTGAATTGTGGCGGAGGTAGAGGCGGCCGTTGAGGAGGAGTTTTGTCTGGGTTTCGGAGGGAGAGGAGATGGCGTCAAGACTCGTCGCAACACCCTGAATATTAAAATCTTTCCATTGGTCAGCAGCTTGGTATAGCGAGACACTGGCGGCAGGGACGTAGAGGGGGATGGAAGTATCTACATCCGCAAATACATCCTCGCTAAGCGCAGGAGGCGTAGTGGCTTCACAGGTAATAGAAGTGAGGCCGATGCAGTATACGAATGCCCCATTACCGATTTCCGTAATGGACGAGGGGATAGTGATGGTGCTCAGGCCGGTGCAGAAGGAGAAAGCCGATTCGCCGATGCTCGTAACAGAGGTGGGGATCGTGACAGAACTCAGGTCTTCGCAGTCTGCAAAAGCGCTACCGGCAATCGTCTCAATGCCCGAAGGGATGGTATAGGCTCCGGAATAGGATGCGGGTAAATAGGCAAAAATACGCTGATTATATAGGGGTGAAGTGAGGCTGGAGCAGCCATGAAAAGCGGCGCTTCCGACGCTCACGACGGAGTCCGAGAGGGTCATGGATGTGAGGGCGTTGCAGTTGCCGAAAGCATAGTCTCCGAGGCGGGTGACGGAACTGGGAATCGAGACGGAACTTAGACCGATGCAGCCAAAGAAAGCATCCTTATCAATGCTCGTGACGGAGCTTGGGAGGGTGATGGAGCTCAGGCCCTGACAGCCATAGAAAGCGAATTCGCCCACGCTTGTGACACGATAGGTGGTGCCGGAGCAGGTGACGGACGAAGGGATGGTGATGGCGTCTACGTAGTCATTGTCGCGCCAATAATCGGGTCCCATATACGTTACTGCAGCGGAATCGCCGGCAAGGATGTAGTAGATGCCATCGATTAGGGTGCCGTTTGCCCACATCGTTGCAGCTGTGCAGAGCACAGCGAAAAGAGAGAAAAGTTTTTTCATATTGTGTAAATTTTATGTAAATCTATACTGTTAAATCTATCGTAAATTGATTTTGACGAATTTAGTAAGGCGCACCTTCGGTGCTTGAATCGGGACTTATAAATCTATCGTAAATCGGGACTAGTAAAGTTTATTGCTTCGTTTTCAAATCGGGTACAAAGTTACAAAAAATTTGGGATTTGCAAATTATTCTTCCGAGTCACCATCCATCAGTTTGAGCAACTCCTCCTTAGGCGGAAGGACCTTCAGGATATCGGGCTCCAGTTCGTCAGCGGTCTTGTACGTAGCAACGCCCATAGGCTGGAGAAAATCCTGCATGATGTAGTTGACATACTGCTTATCCATGTGCTTGCATAGGATGAGTCCCACCGGTGGATTCTCGCCCTCACGCCTGTCGTCGTCATTGAGGATACGCAGATAACTGCTCAACTGGGCCAGATACCCCACCTTGAAGTTGCCCTTCTTCAGCTCGAATACAATCGTCCTCCGCAGGTCGCGGCTGTAGAAAAGCAGGTCAATCCAGTGGTCATGCCCGAGTTTGTCGTAGTGCACCTGGTTCCCGATAAAAGCCAACCCCTTGCCGAAGGCCATGATGAAATTCTTCACGTTATGCACGATACTCTGCTCAATCACCCGTTCGTCCACGTCCTCATCCCGCATGCCCAGTTCCTCCGTATTGACGAAATCAAGCATGTACTCATCCTTGAACATCTGTAGCGACCGGAAGGCCTGCTTATAGTCCGGCATCGTCTTCTGAAAATTGTTCGGCAACTCGCCCCGATGGAGGAACAGATCCTGCTTCATAACACGCTCCAACTCCTCCACTGTCGGCTTGTAGTTATTGCAATAACGGATATAAAAGAGTCGTTCTTCGGTGGTCTTGGCAGCGGTGACAATCGCGATATGATGGGTAAAACTAATGCTCAGGAATTCAGCAAGAGGGAACTCCGGAGAATTCGTCAGTCGCAACTGACGAATTGTATTTTGCTCGTTTTCATCGGATTTTGGTAATTCGGCAGTCGTAACTGACGAATTGGTCTCAATATTTTGCCACCCCTCATAAAACAACCGCATATTCTTCAAATTGGTCGTTCCAAATCCCCGCAGTCCTGGCAGTTCTATTTGAAGCGTTTTGCTGATGGCTTCGATTACACCTTGACCCCAATTCTTGCTCCGGGTATGGATGGAAATATAGCGGCCAATGCCAAAATATAGCGCCAACTGCTCCTGATTTACGGCCGTCAAAGCTCGCAATTGACTTTGAAGAATTGCGGTCTTAATGGTGCTGACTGCTTGCTGAATAGTGGCCAAATCTGTATTCCCGTGTTTCTGAATCATGATTTATTTAGAGTTGTAATGTTTCTGTTTTTCTAATTCGCCTACAAAGATACAAAAAATAATTGGAATTTGCAAGAGGGGAGGAGAAATAATCAGAAATTGAGGGCGAGGCCGGCACCAGTACCGGAGGCCTTAATTTGGAGTTCTGCCTTCCTACCAAAACAATACTAAGGGATACCGACGAGAGTCATACCACCACCAACGCCCATGAGGACGAGACCTGCTGTGCGACAA